>JAANMT010000014.1_pt1 | contig 140134 bp, 90 predicted proteins | sample 7279711 | NCBI WGS metagenome assembly JAANMT01 (sample SAMN14094538, study PRJNA606508) | bioreactor metagenome | isolation source: A lab-scale SPAN reactor treating ammonium-rich wastewater day 1 | place: Ireland: Galway | collected 2017-01-16
GCTGCTGGGAAAACTCCTCGACGCCTTTCCGCCCGACGAATGCCTTCGCTACCTCCTCCACTGCGGCTACCACTTCACACCTCCGTGAAATGCGCTCTAACTGCTTCCCTTCCGATGGTTCTGACTTGCCGCTACCGTAGTCAAAGACTCACTTTACTCTCTCCTCGTGCGGCAGATAGAATCCACAGGTTGTGGTTTCGCAACGAGGCTTCACTATGAAGAGCCGGGGGGAGGATCAAACGTCGTTGCCCCATGCCGCGCAGCGGGAAGGGGAACACTCGCCAAAAAGCGGAGGGCTGAGCCTACCGGAATTCCGCGCCCGGCTAATAGCATCGGGGCTGATGTCCGACGAAGAATGCCGGACCTTCCTCGAAACGCTTTCTTCCGTAGGAATGCAATCTCTGTCGGGCAAGGAGTTGGCCCAGGAACTATGCCGCCAGGGAAAGTTGACCAGGTTTCAAGCGACGGCGGTCTATCAGGGAAAGACACGCGGCCTGATTCTGGGGAACTACGTGATCTTGGATCTGATTGGCAAGGGAGGCATGGGCCACGTTTATAAGGCCCTTCATCGGAAGATGCGGCGGGAAGTGGCGTTGAAGGTTCTTTCCAAGTCGGCGATGAAGTCCGCAGACGCCGCGCAGCGATTCCAGCGAGAGGTTGAGGCGGCCGCCCAACTTTCCCATCCCAACATCGTGGCCGCCTACGACGCCGATGAATCCAATGGCGTCCGTTTCCTGGTCATGGAGTACGTTCGTGGCAACGACTTGGCCGCCCTGGTACGCCAGGGAAACATACTGCCCGTCGGCGCGGCGATCGACTACATCGTTCAGGCGGCTCGCGGGTTGGAATACGCCCACCAGCGCGGCATCATCCATCGAGATATCAAACCCTCCAATATGCTGCTCGATGAGCAGGGATGCCTGAAGGTCCTCGACATGGGCCTGGCCCGTTTCGACGCGACGGTAAAGCCTGCGCGATCCCCTGGCGAGCGCGAGTTGACGCAGTCGGGGCAGGTCATGGGAACCTTTAACTATATGGCGCCCGAGCAGGCGACCCATCCCCGGGCGGCCGACGCGCGAGCCGACGTTTACAGCCTGGGCTGCACCCTCTATTACCTGTTGGCGGGACGTCCACCGTTTGAAGGCGATACATTCGCCAGCCTCGTTGTCGCCCATCGTGAACAGGCCATTCCTTCGCTGCTCCAGGTTCGTCCCGACGTTCCGCGGGCGGTCGACGCCGTCTATCAAAAGATGCTGGCCAAGCAGCCCGAGGACCGCCTGCAAACGATGACGGAAGTCATTGTCGCCCTGGAGCCATTCGCCAGCGGCGATTCACCGCCGCCGCAGGTAGAGCCGTCGACGTCGCCAGGGCAGGAGACCGTGAGTTTTTGTCAGGATCATCAGAAAGACACATCTCGCTCGCTCGCGCCATCGGCGCTCCTTCTGCGTCCGACCTCCCGGCATGCCAGAGGAACCCGAATTCGCCCTGGCTCCAAGAAAATCTCCCCCGTCGTTTTAGGTCTGGCGGTAAGCGCCGTCGCCCTTGTCGGGCTGTTAGCCGTGGCGACATTTCTCGGAGAGCGAGGAGAAGCGCCCGCTCCAAGAAAGGGCTCGGCCCTCGCCGCGTCCGAGCCAGCGCCGGAACTCAAGTCAGCGCCGGAACAGCCGCCCAACCCCGCTCCGATCGCTGCCTCCTCGCAACAGCCTTCACAAGGTTTGGCCACCACGCCGAAGGCTAAGGTGGTTATTGACGCCAGCCAAGATGGAGGGATGTGGTGGAGTCCTGCTCCCAACGCTCCTTATTTTGGCTGGAGCCTGGCGGAATTTTTGCGGTCGGCGGAGGACTATCATGTCGTCGAGGTGCGTCAGAATCATAGCCCTGTAAAAGACCTGGAAGATTGCGACGTGGTGATTCGGATTGGCGGTTCCGAGGCGTCAAGCGAGGTAATTTCCGCGTATCAACGGCATCTCGACAAGGGCGGTGTCGTTCTCCTGCCCTGGAATCTGGGAGCGAAAACGACAGGATCGTTCCTGGACGCGTTCGGACTGCAAGTTACGCCGCAGGAGAGAGGCTCCAAGACGGAAACTCCAGTTATCCATTGGCAGACTTCCCATCCGCTCCTTTACTGGGCGCCGCAACTTGGCATCCGCCACGGACCCGTGAGGCTCATCCGCGGAGACGGCGCCGTGCCGATTGGCTGGCTGGATACGCAAGAAGCGCCGGAAGATCAAGCCGGCGTGGTGATTGCAGCTCCGCGGGGGAAAGGAATGATTTTGGCCATCGGCTGCGATTATCGCTTAATCAAACCTCCGACGATGGGGGTTGTGTTGATGGTGCGTTACCTTGATCGAGTGCGGCGAGGCAACGTTGCACCGACGGTCATTACTTTCGACGCGGCGAGCGCTCGGCAATATCAGGAGGCGTGCGCTACTCGCCTGGGTGTGCACATCGACGTCAGGAATTCCCTGGGCATGGAGTTCGTGTTGATTCCTCAAGGTCGCCTGACGGGACCGCACGCCAGCGAAGCTCTTTACTTCGCCCGCCACGAACTCACCGTGGGTCAATTTCGCCAGTTTCTCGAGCGGGCGCCCTACACGCCGGAAACCACAAGTCGGGGCGCGCGGTGTTACGGATTCGACGCCTCGCAAGGCCAAGGCAGGTCCGACGTGTCGTTAGGTCGTGACTACAACTGGGAGAATCCCGGGTTTCCCCAGCAAGACGATCACCCAGTCGTGTGCGTGACGAACGGCGACGCGGTCGCTCTTTGCGAGTGGTTGAGCCGCACCGAGCAGCAAACTTATCGCCTGCCGACCGCCGCGGAATGGGAGTTCGCGTGCAGAGCGGGAAACAAGACCATCATGCCGGTGGGCGAGGACCTAAAAGGGATGTCGGGCATCGGCAACATCTACGACGCCAGCCTGAAGAGAATGCGCGCGCCGTCCGAGCCAAATTCGCTGGAAGACGACGGTTATGCCTTTACGGCGCCTGTGGGGAGCTTTCCCGCCAACCCCTTCGGTCTCTTCGATATGACGGGAAACGTCGCCGAATACTGCTCTGACTGGACGCAGCCGGGCGTCCGCCGGCGCGCCATTGGCCCGGTATGGAATAGCTCGCTCTTGTCGGGCTTCTGGTCTATGCCCGTTGCCAATGGCTACGCGACGATTGGCGTTCGCCTCGTCCGTGAGGTCGCGCCCTCGAACCCGTCCAACGAATAAAATCGCAATGGCCCCTGCCCCGTGCGTCATGATGGCTCGCGCTAGGATCTATCATTTGTCTTCCTCACGCGGCAATCCCGAACCGTACAAGTATCTCACCCGCTTTCCATGGAGAGGTAAGTTCTGTTAATTCTTGTGGAATGGTTTCGGCAGTGAGCGTCCAAGGGATTTTTTTTGCTTCCCCGTGGTTGCATTGAGCCCCCAGGCCGCGATTTTGCCGGCGACCGTGGCGAGGTCATCCAGGCGGATCAAGGCGTGGCTAGCGGACCGCAATGAAAAATGCAGTTGGCAACATCAAGACTCTTTTACGAAGCGCTGCCTGAATCAAGTCCCACGTAGGTGCAGAACGACGTCCGCAGTTTTGCGCCTGTTCCCAGGATCCGTCCGGAGGCTGTTAGCCTCCGGCTATTGCGTCAGGAGTTGCCAGCGTCGTGCCTGGGCGCCTGCCTCGGTTCCTAATCCGCAATCCAATTACGCATTGAGCTTCGGCGCGGGATCGTCGGCCACGTGGACCCAGACGTGGACGTGCGGCTCGCCGCGGAAGAACCATACGAACGACGGGCCCTCGATCCGCCAGTTGTCCCACACGCGATCCTTGCCGATGTCGTTGTCGGTAAAGAACGCCAGCGAGCAGGCGTCCAGGCCGCCTTGCGTCTTGAGGCACGCCAGCACCTCGTCGCGGTCGGTCTGGCGGTACGGCTCGATCAGCTTTTGCAGCACCTTCTGGCATTGCTCTTTCTGGTCGGCCGACAGGTCACGAATGGGAATGCCAGGGAACTGGCCTTCTTTACCCTGAAAACCGACCTTCTGCTCGGTGGGGGTCTTGGAAACTTCGGCCTGTTGGCGTTGCTTGCCGTCCAGCATCTCGTACACCTGGTTCGCCTGGAGCGCCTGCGGCCAGAAGACGTTGCCCTTGTGCTCGCGGCCTTCATTAAAGCCGTCGGCGGCGTGGCCGTAGAAGATCGGCCCGCCGAACGCGAGATGCTCGGTGGTATTGCCGTCGCAGCGCACCGTCATGTGCCGGCCGGTCATGACCAACTCAAACTTCTGATCGCCCGGCTCGCCAAAAATGGCAATGTTCTGGGCATTGCCATACCCGCCAGCATCGTCCTGAAGCTGCTTCTCGATGCGCGCGATCCACTCCGGGTTGTAAATGCCCTCAAAGATCCCGCGGATCAACTGCTTCTGCTCCGCCGTGAAGAAGTTGCTGTTAATCACCGGCTTGGTGATATGCCAGTTATTCGAAATGCGAGAGCGCAGCAAGCCGCGCTGCGGATCCTGATGGTCCCACGCAAAGCAGACTTCCTGCCGCTGTTTTTCCGAGAGCGCATCGTACAGCAGCTTAACCAGCGTCTCGGGCGCCTTCTTCTCTTCGCTTACCTCCTGGGCGTACGCCAGCGCCGACAGCGGCCCCGCGGCGGCCGCCACCGCGCTCGTGGTGCGAAGAAAATCGCGGCGGGAGAACGGCGGCAACCCTGATTCGCAATCGGGGCAAGAAAGCAACTTCTTCTTCACGGCGAGACCTCCAGAAAGAGAAGAGAAAGGCACACGGCGCCGGCGCGTATTAAACACCATGCGCCAAGTCGATGCAAACGGAAGGAGGGAATAGGGAATGGCGAAGAGGGAAGAGAGCCGGCAGCCTTGTTGCAACGTTCGGCGTCCTGGCGCCAGTTTCTCCATACCGGCAAACTACGGCGGTCCATGGAAGTGGAGCATCGCAACCACTCTCTATATTCACTACTCACTTCTTCTGGCATGTGGGACAAAAGAACGTCGCTCGCTGCATTTGCACGGTCCGCACCACGGCGGTCTGGCAGGCGGGACAGGGTTGGCCTGCGCGGTCGTACACGCGGTGGTGGTTCTGGTAACCGCCGGACTCGTTCAAGGCGTTGCGATACGTGCCGTCAGAGAGGGTCGAGCCTTCATGGCGAATTGCTTCCTCCAGCACTTCCAGCATGGCCGCGTGAATGCGGCGCCATTGTTCGCGCGTTATCTGGTCGCAGCGCCGCGCGGGATGTACGCCTGCCCGGTGCAGCAGTTCCGAGGCGTACAGGTTCCCCACGCCCGCCACCACGCGCTGGTCCAACAGCGCCGGCTTGATGGGCCGCCGGCTGCGGCGCAGCCGCTGGCGCAATTCGTCCGCGGTGATCGTGAGCGCATCGGGACCGAGCTTGTGCGGGCCGAACGCCTGCTCGAACTCTTCCGTCGTGAATAGCCGCACGGACCCCAGGCCGCGGCGGTCCCAGTACCACAAATCAGGAACCGCGCCGCCCGCAAGCTTCAAATGAAACCGCAGATGCTCCAGGTTGGGCGGGTTGGCGATCAATACCAGGCCCGTCATCCGCGGCTCGAAGACAATTGCATCCTCGTTATCCAGACGCAGCACCACCCGTTTGCCGACACGGTCCACCGCCTCGATCCGGCGACCGATCACTCGCCGGGCCAGGGTCCGCGCCGCGGGCTTCACCAGAATCGGCCGACAAGCGCACGCCGCCGGCCGCGCATCTTCAATGGTCGCTCCCACGACGCCCAAGACGCCGCGGCGCATGGTTTCGACTTCCGGCAACTCCGGCATCGCGCTTCTCTCGCTTCCTCCACGGACCCGGCCGCCCGGATCAACGACGAACCAACCCAACCAGTCATTATTTGCCGCCACCGCCGCCGCGTCATCGGGGCGCCTTCAACTCCCCCAGCGACTGGAGCGCATTTCAGGCAAGCGTGAAGGGTTTTAATGTGGCGCACTCGCTCCGCGAGTGCGCCACATTGAGCGACGTGGTCTAGAGAACCCGTCTCCAGTCGCGAGAGGGTGGTTAGAGCAGCTTCTTGAGCGTTTGCGCTAGCGACTTGACGTGCGGCTCATGGACCATGTGGGCGTGGTCGCCGGGGACTTCATGCACTTCGACGCCGCCCTGCGCCAGGGCGCCCCAGCCCAAGTGCGGATCGTCGGAAACGTCGTGCGTCTTTTGCTGCTGGGCGGCGCGCAGCAGCGTGACCTTGCCGGGATACGGCCCGGCGCGGTGCTCCAGCGTGGCTTTCATGTTAGCCTGGAACACGCGGAACACGTGCTGGCCGGCGGTAATGTCGTCGGTCTGGACCAGCCCCGCCTGCGCCGCGCGGTGGACGAAGTACGCCAACTGCTCCTCGGGCGCCAACTGCTGAACTTCCTCCAGCGGCCGATGTGACTCGCCGGGAAACAGCGCCACGACTAAGGCCAGGAACTCGCGCTCATCCAGCGGCCGATCGGCCGGAAGCGCGCCGGCGTCCAAGAGCGCTAAGAGCGCCACCTCTTCGCCCTGCGCGACCAGTTGCCGGGCCATCTCGTAAGCAAGGTTGCCGCCCAGCGACCAACCCGCCAACCGATAAGGACCGCTCGGCTGCACGCGGCGCATCGCTTCCAGGTAATGCGCGCACATCGCTTCCACGTCGGTGTGCGGCGGGTGCAGGCCATCGACCCCCAGCGCTTGCAAGCCGTACACGGGCCGCTCTCCGCGAAATTGCCGGGCTAATTCCAGATAGCAGAATACTGTGCCGCCCGCCGGATGCACCAGGAACAGCGGCGGACCGTCGCCTTCGGTGTTCAGCGGCACAAGGGACGAAGCCGCCTGGGCCGCCTCGGGCGAAGCCAGCAGACGCGCCAGATGCTCGACCGTCGCCTGCTGGAACAATGCCGCCAACGGGAGCGCCACGCCCGTGCGCTTCTCGATCTCGGCCATCACCCGCACGGCGAGCATCGAGTGGCCGCCCAACTCGAAGAAGTTGTCGGTCACGCCCACCGGCTGCACGCCCAGCAGCCGCTCCCAGACTTCGGCAATCAGCCGCTCTTGCTCGGTGCGGGGAGCGATGAACTCGGCGGCCCACGCGGGCCGATCACTTGGCGGCGCCGGCAGCGCCTTTCGGTCGATCTTGCCAGAGAGCGTCTTGGGCAGTTGCTCCAGCAGCACGAACGCCGCGGGGATCATGTACTCGGGCAGCCGGGCTTGGAGCGCCTTCCGCAGTTGCGGCATGAGGCGACCCGCCGCTTTGTCCGCCAGCGGGTTGTTGGTGAACTGCGACCAGTCGATGCGGGAGGATGAAGAAAATTGCGGATTGCGGGTTGCCGTTTGCGGATTAGAAGAGGGGCCGCTGGGGCGTTGGAAGAGGACGTCGTAACGGTCGACTGCGTCGGCCGACCACGTGGCCCATGCTTCGTAACCCGCCTCTTCGCCCAAGCGCAAGAACTCGTCGGGGTCCGGCCCCGTGGGGCAGGCATCCTGCCTGCCATTCATTTCGGAAGTGTTGTTTGGCAGGCTGGAAGCCTGCCCCACGGTTTGGGCCAGGCGCCACGCCGCGACGTCGGCCGCCACGCGCGGGTTGACGATCCCTCGCACCACCAACCGCGCGGGCCGCTCCTCGCGCAACTTCTCCGCCACGCGCTCCAGCGTCGCCCCCCCCAACTCTTCTTCTAATCCGCAATCTGCAAGCCGCAATCCGCGATCCCCCTTCGTCACCAGCACGTCGTAACGGAACCGCGTCAATTCATTGCTCGCCCCGCCGCGTTTGAGCCGCACTTGCACGTCGCCCACGTGCGGCAAGCGCTGGGCCAAGGCCGCGAACAGCGCCGGGTCGATCAGCAGTTCTTCTTCGCGGGCCAGGCGAGCTTGAATGCGCCGGTGCAGTTGCTCCCGCGGCAGGTCGTCTTCCGCTTTGTAGCGCTCCAGCGACGCGGCCAACGCCCCGTGCAGCGGCAAACTCCGCAGGTCGCCCAGGAACAGGTGACCGCCGGGCCGCACAAGCCGCAGCGCGCCGTCGAGGACCGTCAACAAGTAATCGACGCTGGGAAAGTACTGCGCCACCGAGTTCAGCACAACTACGTCAAACGACTCGGGCGCCAACCCTTCGAAGCGGTCGGCCGTGCGCTCCAGCAGTTGCACGCGGTCGCGGAGGTCGTCGCGCTGCTGGACGACGTTGCGCACGTAGTCCAGCGAGGCGGCCAGGAAGTCGGTTCCCACATATTCCTTGCAATGCGGCGCGATGCGGAACAGGAGCAGCCCGTTGCCGCAGCCAATCTCCAGCACGCGCCGCGGCCGCAGGGCCAGCACCTGCCCTACCGTGTTGTCGATCCACTGGCGCATTTGCTCCTTGGGAATCGGCTTGCCGTCGTAGCTGCTGACCCAACCGGCGATGTTCGTCTCGGCGTCCAGCGCCGGGGCGGCCAGCCGATGGGTCTGATCGAACAGCGCCCGCCACGTCTCGACGTGTTCCCGTTCGAAATGGGCTTGCGTCTCGCCCGCATCTTGCGCGGGAACAACGTAGGCCACCAGTCGCGGCGAACCGGGCTGTTCCTCGCGGGCCACGACTACGGCCTGATCGACCTCGGGCAGCGACGCCAGCAGCGCGCCGATCTCGCCCGTCTCGATCCGGTAGCCGCGAATCTTGACCTGATGATCTACGCGCCCCAGGAACTCCAACACGCCGTCCGCGCGCCAGCGGGCCAGGTCGCCGGTCTTATACATTCTTGGCGCCGGCGCGGCGAGGTTGGCGGACGGCGCCTTGACGAATGGGTCGGGCAGGAATCGTTCGGCAGTGCGTTCGGGCTGGTTCAAATATCCGCGAGCGATACCCGCCCCGCCCACGTACACTTCGCCCGGCACGCCGATGGGAACGGGCTGGCGATGTTCGTCCAGTACGTACACGCGCTTGTTGGGCATGGGGGGACCGATGGGCGGCCGCGCCGCGGTGGCGGCGGTAATCTCCATGATGCACGCACCCACCGAGACTTCCGTCGGCCCATAACCGTTGAAGAACCGTCGCCCCGTGGCCCACCGTCCGGCCAGTTCAGGCGAGAGCGCCTCGCCCGCCGAAAGCACGCAGCGCAGGCGCGGGAAGCGGGACTCGGAAAGCGTATCGAGCAGCGTGGGCGGGAACTTGGCCACGGTCACTTGCTCGCGCTCCAGAAGATCGGTCAAAGCGGGCGGGTCAAGGACCGTCTCGCGATCGACAATCACCAGCGTGGCGCCGTTGGCCAGCGCCAGGAACATCTCGGCGATCGAGCCGTCAAAGCAAGGCGAGAACAGTAATGAGGTGCGGTCCGAGGCCTCGACGCCCATCAGGTGCGTCTGGCCGCGCACGAAGGCGACGATCCCGCGATGCTCGATCTGCACACCCTTGGGAATGCCCGTCGATCCCGAAGTGAAGATGATGTAGGCCAGGTGATGCGGCGCGGGTGATTCGCGCGTCTCGCTCGCCGCGTTCTCTTGATCGCGCGTTGCCGTCAACAGCGCGGCTGGCGTAATCACCGTGGTCGCCAACGACGCGAACCGGGCCGGGTCCGCAGTCACGACCACGGCCGCGGCGGTGTCTTCGATCAGCGATGCAATGCGCTCGGTCGGCTGTGACGGATCGAGCGGCGCATACACGCCGCCGGCCTTGAGCACGCCCAGCATGACCGCCACCAGTCCGGGCGAGCGCTCCAGACACACGGCCACCGGCGTTTCCAACCGCACGCCCCGGCGGCGGAGCGCCGCGGCGAGTTGCTCCGCCTGTTCATTTAATGCGCCATATGTGACCCCTTGGCCGCGATAGCGGAGTGCGACCTTCTCGGGACGCAAGGCGGCTTGTTGCTCGAAGAGCGCATGCAGCAGGTGCGGCGGCGGGATTTCCACCTGGGTGGCGTTCCACTCGTCGATCACTTGCCGCCGCTGCGCGGCGTCCATCAATGGCAGACGCGAAACCGGCTGCGCGGGGTCCGCTAGCGCCGCTTCCAGTAGCGTCGCCAGGTTGGCGGTCATACGGGCGATGGTCGCTTCGTCGTAAAGCGCGGTGCGGTACTCCACCTGGCCGGCCAGTCGTCCGTCGGCGGTTTCCGTAAAGAAGAACGTCAAGTCGTACTTGGCCGTGCCGTTGTCAATCGCCAGCGGCTCAATGTGCAGCGCGCCGCCCGCGGGAATCGCCTTGGGCGCATTCTGGTAAACCAGCGCCGCCTGGAACACGGGGGCATGGCTGCGGTCGCGGTCCAGCGGCAGCGACTCGACCAGCTTCACAAACGGAAGCTCCTGGTGAGCGAAGGCTTCCAGCGTGGTCTCGCGCACCTGGCGCAACAGATCTTCAAAGGTGGGATCGTCCGCCAGGTCGGCTCGCAGCACGAGCGTGTTGACGAAGAAGCCGATCAAGTCCTCCAACTCCCGCCGCGTACGTCCGGCAATAGCCGTGCCGACGCACAGATCCCTTTGCCGCGAGTACCGAGCGAGCAGCACATAGTACGCCGTCAACAAGACCATGAACGGCGTCGCCTGTGCGCGGTGAGCCAAGGCCAGGATGCGCCGCGAGGTTTCCGGCGATAGCGAAAACGTATACGTCGCTCCGTCAAAGTCCTGCACCGCCGGGCGGGGATGATCCGTGGGAAGCTCCAGCATGGCCGGCGCGTCGGCCAGGCGGGCGGTCCAGTAACGCAGGTCTTCATCCCAGGCGCCGCTTGCTGCTTCTTTCTGCTCCCAGGCGGCGAAGTCGCCATATTGCAGCGCCGGCGGCGGAAGCGGCGCGGCGCGGCCTTCCACCGCGGCCGCGTACAGCGCGCCCAATTCGCGGAGCATGACGGCCATCGACCAGCCATCGGAAACGATGTGGTGCATGACCAATAACGCCACGTGCTCGTCGTCGGCCAGCCGAACCAGTACGCATCGCAAGAGCGGCGGCGCCGCCAGGTCAAACGGGCGCCGCGACTCGGCGCGAAGGAGCGCGGTGAGTTGGTCTTCGAGGACGTTTTGCGGAACCGAATTGAACTCGTCGGCGCGTAACCGCAAGCGATTTTGCGCCTCCAACGACTCTCCGTGGAGCTTGGAAAAATCGACGATCACCGGTTCGACGGCAACCTGCGCATGGACTTGCCGCGTCGGCTCTCCGTTCACCAGCGCATAGCTGGTTCGTAGCGTTTCGTGACGTTCGACCAATTGCTGAAGACTGGCGGAAAAGGCCCGCACGTCGAGCGGCCCGCGCAGCCGCGCCGCCAGCGGCATGTTGTAAAACGGGTGGTGCGGCTCCAGTTGATCGACAAACCACAACCGCTGTTCCGCGAACGAGAGCGGCGCCGCCTCTTCGGGAGCGCGGCGCCGAATGGGCTCCGGCGCCGCTTGCCGGCCTTCGGCCAGAAGCAGTTTCTCCAGCGCCGCGCGCTTGGCGGGCGAAAGCTGGTTCAATCGCGAGAGAAGATCGTTCATCAATAAAATCAAACCAAGCCGCACGGCCTGGAGAATCGGGACCGCCTTGGGGCAACCAGTCAGGCTAAGTGGGCGTTGTCCAATGTTTGAAGGGAGAGCGGCTGAACTTGCCAAGGTCCCGCCGAACCGCTGACCAGGCTGAAGTCGTGTCCATTCCGCGTCGCTTAACCTCGTTCCTGGGGGGCGTCTTGCTCCAGGGCATGCAGGAACGCGGCCGCCTCCTCGTCGGTCATCGTTTCCAACCGGTCGAGTAAATCTTGCATGCGGGCTGCGTCTTCCTGTTGCACGCGGAGCTCGATGATCGTTTCGGCTACTGCGGCGATGGTGGGACGCCGGTAGAACTCGCGCAGCGACAATTCCACTTGCACGCGCTCCCGCAACCGCGAGAACAATTGCGCCGCCAGCAGCGAGTGGCCGCCCAGCTCAAAGAAGCTGTCTTCCACTCCCACGCGCTCCACGCCCAGCACTTCGCGCCACAGCGCGGCGAGTTCTTCCTCCACCGGCGTGCGCGGCGCCACGTATGCCGCCGAAGTGGCCAGCGCCGCTCCCGTGGGCGCCGGCAATGCGTTGCGATCGACCTTTCCGGCCGGCGTGTGCGGCAGGGCCGCCATCTCGACCAGCGCCGTCGGGACCATGTAGGCCGGGAGCGTTTCGCCAAGGAATCGCCGCAGTTCGTCGGCCGAGGGTGCGGCGCCATGGAGGGGCGCATAGTACGCCACCAACCGCCGTCCGCCGGTTTCGTCCTGGGGCGCGACGACCGCTGCTTCCTGCACCGCGGGATGACCGGCCAGGGCGGCTTCGATTTCTCCCAGTTCGATGCGGAACCCGCGAATCTTCACTTGCGCGTCGGCCCGGCCCAAAAATTCGAGTGTTCCGTCGCTCCGCCAGCGCACCAGGTCGCCGGTCTTGTACATTCGCGCGGCGCCGACTTCACCGCTGGATTCGCGCGTCCAGGGATTGGCGACAAACCGCTCGGCGGTCAGTTCCGGCCGGTTCCAGTATCCGCCCGCCACGCCGGCGCCGCCGATGCACAATTCACCCACCGCTCGGCGAGGAAGCAGCCGGCCATTGGCGTCGGTCACGTAAAGTTGCGTGTTGCCGATGGGCCGGCCAATGGGCAGGGGATCAATCGCCTCGGTGACGCGCGCCGCCGCCGACCAGACGGTCGTCTCGGTGGGGCCGTACATGTTCCAAAGCTCTCCATCGTCGCGCAGGAGTTGCGACGCCAGATCGGCGTGCAGCGCCTCGCCCCCGACCAGCAACTTCAAGCCCTCTGTTGGCCGCCATCCCGACGCCAACAACATCCGATACGTGGCGGGCGTGGCTTGCACCACGGTAACGCCGCGCCGGGCGATCGTCTCGGCCAGGCGCCGGCCGTCGGTCGCCGTCTCGCGGTCTACCAGCACCGCCTTGGCGCCGACCGCCAGCGGCAGGAACAACTCCAGCACCGCGATATCGAACGAAACGGTGGTGGCCGCCAGCACCGTATCTTGGGCCGCAAGCCCCGGTTCACGGGCCATCGACGCCAGGAAATTCACCACGGCCCGTTGAGGGACCATCACGCCCTTGGGAAGCCCCGTCGAGCCGGAGGTATAGATGAGGTACGCCAGGCAGTCCGCCGTTGCGGCCGTTTCCCGTTCGTCGTCGAGAAGGTGGCAGGTGCAGGCGTCGCTTGCGCAGGTGCAGGGCTGCCCCAACAACGGTTCCGTCTGCCTTGACGACAATTCCTCGATCTCCACCGCAAAGGCGTCGGTCTGGGGCAGCGTGGCGGTCAACGCGGCCTCGGTCACGATCACCGGCATGGCGCTATCTTCGATCATTAGCGCCAGCCGGGCGGCCGGATATTCCGGATCGAGCGGCACATAGGCGCCGCCTGCCTTGGCCACGCCCAAGAGCGCCGCCACCAACTCGGGCCGGCGCGTCAGGTACACGCCCACCGGCGTGTTGGGACCAACGCCCACCTGCCGCAGCGCGTGCGCGACGCGGTTGGCCCGCTCGTTCAATTCGCGGTAGGTCCACGTCCCATCGGAGAACTCAAGCGCCGGGGCGCCGGGAGTCTTTTCTGCCTGCCGTTCGAATAATTCGTGGAAACCGGCCACCGGGGGCAGATCCAAGTCGGTCGCGTTCCACTCTTCGATCAGGCGGCGGCGCTCGGCCGCGGCGGGAATGGGAAGTTTCGAGAGCCGCATCTGGGGGCGAGCGACAGCCTGTTCCAGCGTCGCCACATAGGCGTCCAGCATAGCCGCGATGGTGGCGCGCTCGAACAGCCGCCCGTCGTACACCAACGCGGCTTGCAGCTCGCCTTCGTGCGGCTCAACCACCAGCGACACGTCGAACACGGTCAAACCCGAGTAGTCCGAAGCCAGGGCGCTGGCCGCCGCATCGCCCAAACGAATGGCCGTGCGCGAGGGCGTTTGATGGAGGAACAGGGCCTGCACCAGCGGCGCCGCTCCGGGCTGGCGCTGCGGCTGAAGGGCCTCGACCACTTTTTCGAAGGGCGTCTCGCCGTGCTCCAAGTCTTCCAACGCCGACGCCCGCGTGCGCCGCAGAAGATCAATGAATGGGGGATCGCCCGTCAGGTCGCCGCGCAGGGCCACCGTGTTGATGAAGCAGCCAACGGTGTTTTCCAGTTCAGGCCGCACGCGGCCCGCCACCGCCGCGCCCACAAGCAGATCGTCACGACCGGCATAGCGAGACAGCAACGTCTGGAACGCCGCCAGATGCACCATGAAGGGCGTGGCGCCGCACTCGCGCGCTAGTTTCTCGACCGCCTGGCTCAAGGTCCGCGGCAAACGGCGCGTCTCGGCGGCGGGTTGCGGCGCCCGGTCCGCAGCCCGGGGATGATCGGTCGGCAGGTCCAGCACTTGCGGCGCGCCGGCCAACCGGCTGCGCCAGTAAGCCAGGTCACTTTCCCGCCGCACGTCGCGATCCGCCTGGCGCTGCCAGCGGGCGTAATCGGTATAGGGCGTGGGCGAGTCACTCCACGCGGGCGCGGCGCCCTGGTGACGCGCATGGTAGGCGGTTTCCAAGTCGCGCAGCAGCACTTCGACCGACCAACCATCGCCAATCAGGTGGTGCAGCACCAGCACGAAGCGATGTTCCTCATCGGCCACTTTCACTAGAGCCGCGCGAGCCAGGGGCGCTTGCGTCAGGTCCAACGGGCGACGAATCCACTCTGCGGTGAGTTCCTCCAAGCGAGCTTGGCGGTCGGCGATGTCGAGCGACGACAGGTCGTGATACTCGCAAGACAGCGCCGCCTGCTCGGCAATCTCCTGCACGGGCTGACCGTCTTGCTCAAGGAACCAGGCGCGCAGCATCTCGTGTCGGATGGTCAAGTCGGCCAGGGCCGCCTCCAAGGCCGCGCGATCGACCGGCCCCGCTAGACGCAGCACGATTGGCACGTGGGCCGCGGCGCCGCCTTCGCCCAATTGCTCCAGAAACCACAACCGCTGCTGCGAGTAGGAAAGCGGGTGCGGACCAGGCAAGCCGCTGCGCACGATGGGCGCGGGCGCCGCGCCGCTCTTGGCCTGGGCGGCGCGGGCTTCCTCCACGGCCACCGCCATGCCAGCCAGGGTGGGATCGTCGAACAAGCAGCGCAGCGGCACTTCGACGCCGAGTTCCGCCGCCACGCGCGCCAGCAATTGCGCGGCGCGCAACGACTGGGCGCCCAGCGCGAAAAAGTCGGATTGCCGGCCTACGGTCTCCACGCCTAATAGCTCACGCCACAGCGCCGCCAGCTTTTGCTCGGTCTCGGTCTGCGGCGGCTCGAACGTCGCGGCGGCGTCGGGCTGGCGGTCTTCCTCGGCTCGCCACAAACGCAAGACGTTCAGGCGGCCGTCGAGGAAGTCCTCGCGGCATTGGCGGCGGCGCGTCTTGCCGCTGGAAGTCTTGGGAAGCGAACCAGCGGGGATGAGCGCCACGGCATACGGCGCCAGGTCGAATTGCTCGGCCAGCACGAGGCGCATCTCGGCCAGCACCTGGTCCAAGTCGTACCGCTTGGGCCGCACTACCTCTTGCACGATCACCAAGCGTTCTTCATCGTCCACGTCGATCGAGAACGCCGCGCCGCCGTCGGTCTTGAGCGCCGGGTGAGCATCCTGCAAGGTCCGCTCAATGTCGTGCGGATAGAAGTTCCGTCCGCCCAGGATAATCAAATCTTTCAGGCGGCCGACGATGTACAGCTCGCCTTCGTGCAGAAAGCCCAAGTCGCCGGTGCGAAGATACTCGCCACGCGTCTGTCCCGCCAGCCTGGCGCCGAACACCCGCGCGGTGTCCTCCGGGCGGTTCCAGTAACCTTGCGCCACGCTGCCGCTACGAATCCAGATCTCGCCCACGCGGTCGGCGCCGGCCGGACGCAGCGACTCGGGGTCCACGATCCGCACGTCCTCCAGCGCCGGCGGGCCGCAACCGACCAGGCGCCGCGCGTGCGGGCCGTCGTCCGAAGTGCGTTGCACGCAATTGGCTTCCAGTGCTTTGCCGTCAAACGCCCGCACCATGGGCGGCGCGTCGAGCGGCGTAGCCGAAATGATGAGCGTGGTCTCGGCCATGCCGTATGCGGGCATGGGCGTTTGCGCGCGAAAACCGTGGGGCGCGAACTTTTCGGCGAAGCGGGCCATCGTGTCGGCGCGGACCGGTTCGGCGCCGTTGACGGCCACCCGCCAGCTACTCAGGTCCAGCCCTTCACATTCCTCCGGCGTAATCTTGCGGGCGCATAGTTCGTAACTGAAGTTCGGCCCGCCCGTGGTCGTGGCTCGGTAGCGATGAATGGCTTGCAGCCACCGCAACGGACGTTGCATGAAAGCCAGCGGCGACATCAGCACCGTCCGCCGCCCAGCGTACAACGGCAGCAGGATGCCCCCGATCAGGCCCATGTCGTGATACGGGGGGAGCCAAAGCACGACCACCGCGTCGGGCACGTCCATCAACCGATAGCCGGTACGCACGTTGTGCATCAGGTTGGCATGCGTAAGCGTCACCCCGCGCGGCTCGCCGGTCGATCCCGAAGTGTACTGCAACAACGCCACCCGACCGGGGCCGGCGTCGGGCGGGCGCCAGTTGGCGGCCGCTTCGGGCGGAATATCGTCCAGCGAGAGCGTCCCCTCGCTGCAGATGCTTGCCACCTGGCCTCCCGACTCACTCAGAATTGCATTGGTGGTAAGGAGGAATTGGGCTTCGGCATTGTGGACCACGGCCCGCAACCGCGGCAACGTCCTCCCCAGGCGGAACGGATCGGGCGGATACACCGGCACCGCCACGGCGCCCGCGTAAAAACATCCATAGATGGCCGAGACATAGTCCAAGCTGGGTTCGACCACTAGCAGCACGCGTTGGTTCTCGGCGCCGCATCGTTGGAGATGGGCGGCGACGGCCCGAGCGCGCTCGTCCAACTGCTGATAGGTGTAGTTGGCCTCCGTGGTTTCGCCGTCCACCAAAAAGGTATAAGCCAAACGGTGCGGCGTGGTCGCGGCCCGGTAGCGACTTACCTCGATCAGGGTGCGCAGTTCCGGCGGCGCTCCCACGACGTCTTTCCATAATCCGGAAGAAAGCGAAGGCGCCGGGTGGCTAACGCTGCTCATATTGGCGAGTCTGTGCTAAGTGCAATAAATTCAACTAGTTTTTGATTGCTTTCCGGTTCCGGAAAGTTCCGACGGAACCACGCGAGCCACCCGAAAGCCCTGGCCATAACATCATCCTATTTTACACATTACGGCCAACTTATCACTATCGACGCCGCCTCTTAAGGCCGGAAGTTTTTCCACCCTCTCCGCCGAAAGCGAAAAACGCTCACGCAATTATTGGAGCGCTTTGGTGGATTGCGCGGAAAATCGGCTCGAGAGCGCCAATCTTGTCGTAGCGGCAGGTCCGCTGCAGCACAAAAGAGGGGAAACATCCCTAACCAAAGGGATGGTATGCCGACAATAAAATAATCCTGGGGAAACAAACGCGGTTCCACGATGTTTGGAACCGAGTGAAGAGTTGCCCTCTTAGTCACCGCAAAACGCCCCGACTGACCGACACCGTGGGGCATCAAGTATATCCGTTTTTGGCGGACAAAGCGGACAGGCCCAGCGGCGAAAAAAGTGGATTTATCGCTACCCCCCCGTTTGACGGAGGAGTTCGATTCAGTAGCGCGAAACCGCAAGCGATGCCGCTTGCAGTTTCACGCTACCCAATCGATTGGCGGGCAACAACTTAGGTTTGAAAGAGAGGGGTTGGCTCAAAGACGCCGTTAAGAATCGCTTGGCTCTCCCACCCAAGCCATTGCTGGAGCGCCGCGGCGTAGACCTGCCGGAAGTCGGTATGGTGCTTGAGGTCGCCTTGATCGAGGTCGTTCAGCGGGGGGTGTTTGCCGATCAGCCCCGCGCGGACGCGCTGTCCGGCCACGAACATTGGCCCGGCCGCGCCGTGGTCGGTGCCTTGGCTGGCGTTCTCCTCCACCCGCCGCCCAAACTCGCTGAAGCACAGGACCGCCACGCGCTGGCCGTGGCCGTGCTGAGAAACGTCGTCGAGAAACGCTTTCAGCCCGCCCGCCACCTGCTCCAAGAGCGCGGCATGGGCGCCGGCCTGGTTGGCGTGGGTGTCGAAACCGTCAATTTCCAGGTAATAAACCCGCGTGGTCAATCCGGCGTCGATCAACTGCGCCACCAGGCGCAATTGCCGGGCCAGGTCCGAAACGGGATAGGGGGCCAACTCGCGATACGCCCCGGCCGCCTGCTCCACGCGCTGGCTGGCGGCCAGCGCGGCCGACGTACTGCTTTGCACAAACCCGAGCAAGCCATTTTCCGCAGGACGCTCCGCCGCGGCAAGCTCCTGGGCCGTGCTGCGGAGCGCGGCATCGCCGGCCAGGCGGAAACGCTCCAACGAGTTGACCGACGGCACGCGCACGTCTCGCGCCATCAGGGCGAAGGGCTGCTTGCGCGATCCCAGGTGCAAGGCGGGCGCGTCACGCCCGGCGGTCTTGTGGGCCGCGTCCAGGTATCGCCCCAGCCAGCCATCGGGGCGCGGCTGGTCCTTGCGGCGGCAGGTGTGCCAGATGTCCATCGACTCAAAGTGCGAGCGGTTCGGGTTCGGATAACCCACTCCCTGCACCACGGCCAGGCGGCCGGACTCCAGCAGATCGGCGAACCCGCGCAGCGAGGGATGAAACCCCAGGCCGTCGGCAATCTTAAGCACGCGATCGGCGGCAATCGCCAGTTGCGGACGACTGCGGCGGTACACGTCCTCGGCGTAGGGAACCACGGTATTCAGGCCGTCGTTGCCGCCGGAAAGCTGGATCACGACCAGCACGGTTTCGCCCACGGCGCCTGGGGCTTGCGCCGCCGCTTCCCGTAGAAACCGCGGGATCGGCGCCGCGAGCGAAACCACCGAAGCGCCAAAAACGGACGAGAGGAACTGGCGGCGAGTGGACATGGGACGAAATGCGGAATGCGGAATAGGTCAGCCTAATTGGAATTCGGGGAGCGCGGCCAGAGCTTGAAGCGCGGCCGCGATTTTTTGGTGATGACTGCCGGGGGTTTGTTCGCCGAGTTCCGTCACGCGACGCTGTGCGTCGCGCGGAATGGGAACCGCGAGAAGGAGCTCGGTCAACTGAACCACGGTTTCATCAAGGGTTTTCCACCCGTGCCGCTCGGCAAGGGTTTCCAGATTGCCGCCCGCGAAGCGCGTGTTCGGCTCTTGTAGCAGGTGGGGGAACAGGCTCGCCCGGCCGAGCAGCGTTGACGAATTGATCCACGTGCGGCCGCCGTCCCAACCTTTGACGTTGGGCGGATGGAACAGTTCTTGTCCCAACGCGGCCAGTTCTTCGGCCAGGCGGTAGACGTTGCACGACCCCTCCAACGCCCGCAGCACGCCGACGCCCAGTTCCACCGGCGAGCGCACCTTGCGGCCTACGGCATGCTCGGAGAAGAACAGACGACTGCTCAGGATGCGCCGCACCAGGCGGCCCACGTCCAGGCCGCTTTCGCGGAACTCGGCCGCCAACGGCTCCAGCAGGGCGTCGGACGGCTCCGGCTCATCGAACACAAAGAAGCGGACCAGCTTACGGACGAGGAACCGCGGCGCCGCCGGCTGCCGCAAGATGACGCGGACCACGTCTTCGCCGCCGAACGGGCCGCGCTCGCCCAGCACCGTCTTTTCGCCCAGGTCGAACTGCCGGCGATTGAGGTAGAACTTGCCGCGCCGCACTTCCCAGCCGGTGAAGCAGCGGGCCGCCTCGCGAATGTCCTGCTCGGTGTAATTCCCTTCGCCCAGGCAGAACAATTCCATCACTTCGCGGGCGTAATTCTCGTTGGGATGCGCCTTGCGGTTCACGGCCGAATCAAGGTAGACCAGCATGGCCGGATCGCGCGAGACGCCTTGCACCAGGTCTTCGAACGAACCCAAGGCGTGACGACGAAACAGTTCGTTCTGGCGGTGCATTAACAAGGCGTCTTGCACCTTCTCGGCGCCGGTGGCGAAGTGGCCGTGCCAGAACAAAGTAGTTTTCTCGCGCAGCACGTCCGGCGTGCGCAGCAGCACGTGCAGCCACCACGCCGAGAGCTTCTTTGGGTCGCCCCCGGCCAGCACCGCCCCGGCCAGCGCATCGCTTTCCTGCTGAAAGGATTCATGTTCCGCGCGCGGGGCAAACAGCGACTCCAGCGTTTCGGCCGCTCCCCGTGCTACCGCCTCTTCCAGCGCTTGGGTATCGGCCGCAAAACCCGCGCGACGGTACAAGTGCGCCGCCAAAGCCCGACTCCAAGGCCGCCGCGCATCCGGCTCATAAGGCGCCCACGCCTTGCGCGGGTCGAGCGAGTTTACATCGGTAGACATAAGTTTGACCAGCGCAAGACGTTACGCAAAGAATGACGCCATCGCGATAAGACGCCCCACTCCGATTGACCCTAGCCGGAAGCTAACAGCCTCCGGAGCGCGGCGCGAAATCAACTTCGTTACTACACCAACGATCCGGAGGCTGTTAGCCTCCGGCTATTCTCTTTGGGTTGGATCTATTCGGTTGCGTCTTGCTGTTTTTTCGATGTGAACAAAACGCTGGCTTCCAGACGCAGCAATTGATCGTCGTGCGACAAGCGAAGCTTGGCGGTTTCCAGCCAGGTGAGCAGTTCCAACAGCGCGCCGATTTCCTTCTCGGCTTCTTCGCGGCTGTGGCCCTTTTCGAGCATGTTCTGCGCGAGAAGCTGTTCGCGGTTGTCGTTCAAGATCGCGCGCAGCACGCCGGAGTCCAGTTTGGCCTGGGTGTTGGCGGCCGCTTCGGGCGCCGCCGCTACCGGCGTTTTCTCCACCAGTTTCCTTGCTAATGCTTGGGTGCTGGACAGGATCAACCGGTCGCCGGCAAACGCCGCGGTGGGCGAGAAGTTGTAGTTGATGAGTCCCCGCTTCGCGTCCTCGGGATCGGCTGGCGGAAGGTAACGGCCGGAAACAATCTCGACGCCGTCGCGCGTTTCGTTGTTCAACTCCAAGGGCGGCTGGGCATTCATAGCGCCGACCACGTTCAAGAACCCGATGATGCTTTGGAACGAGACCTTCAAGGGCCGCCGCATCTGGGCTTCGTCCTTCAAGCGAAAAACCACGGCGAAGGCGGGCAACTTGATGTCGGGCGTCGGCAGGTCGGCTTGCGGGAACGACTGCCGAGCCACGACCAGTTGCAGTTCCGGCCGAGCAGCGCCAAGCACTTCCTCGCCAAAGTCGCGGCCGGCGAAAAGCGTGGTCAGGCTGCTGTCGGCTTCGGCGAACTTGGCGCTCACGGCGTCGTTGAACAAGTCGGGCGCCGCGGCCCAGAACGCGGCCAGGTCGCGATACGCGCTAAGGGAAAAAACCGTCTCATTCACGGCGGCCAAGGGCGGGGCGGCGCCTTGGCCTTGGGGGCCGAAGTAGTAGGTCCGTGCTTCGTCGATGCGCGCCGAATCAAAGGGCGTGGCGGCGGTGAGCGCCAGGCGCTTTTGGTCCGCCTCCAGCGCCGCCACGGCGTAGGGTGCGTCGCCAAGCATGTTGATGATGCCGCCCAAGAGCAACTCGCCCACCGGGTTGCCTTTCGGCCCGTCGATCAGCTTCTGGCCGGCGCCCGCCTCGCGGAGCGTCTTCACGTCGGCGTAGGCCCAGGCCAGCGCGCCGTCGGGCCGCGCGGTTTGGGCCGCCTGGAAGTCCGGCTGGCCGGCAAGGCTGACCATCTCCTGCTCGTCCTGCGTGGCGGCCAGGTAGCGGTCCAGCACCGCTTTGCCGAGTTCATCCTTGTTCGTCACCAGCAGCCATTCGCCCACGGTTGCAAAGCGAGCCGGGCCGATCCGATGGGCGGTAATTCCACGATAATCGCCCGTCTGGATCGGATCGTCCTTGTCCTTATTCTTGGCGTCGGCCCGCACGAGCGTAAAGAATGCGTCTTGCAGCGCGGCAAGTTTCTCCTCGTCGCCCGACTTGACCAGCAAGACCGCCCCGCGGGTTTCGCCGTCAACCGCCACGTGGACGCCGCCTTGGGCGAGCAGTTTGAGGGCGGGGCGCCAGCGCATCTCGACCGCCCCTTCCAACATCTTTACGACAAAGAGAAACTGTTGATACTGAGGAGTCTGGAAGGCTTTTTGATAATCCTCGATCTCCCGCAACCGAGCATGCACGGGATGATCCATCCCCAAGTCCACCAGCGCCGCGGGCCGAGAAATCTCGGCGTACATCATGGTGGTGGCCGGGAGCAACTCGGCCGCGGTGAGTGACGGCTCGGCCGCGGTCGCCGTCGCGGCTGCCGCCACGAAAAGCCCAAGAATTGCCAAGAACAAGGCGGAAGCACGGCGAAACATAACGCGGCCTGCAGGGTTTGGGGAAGAGAAAGTGCCGCTTCTCGCGTATTATACTGGTGTTCCCGCCGTAAAGTTTCACTCGCCGTAACCCGCCGAAAATTGCAGGTTCGGTAACTCCAACTTTATGAAGCAAAAAATCATTGCCGCGGTGGCGTGGCGAAACCGCACGCGATATCGCTTGCGACCAGCGCACTTCCGACATCAAAAGCGGGCGAACCCCCTAAACTTTGGAACTATTGAAATTAACGATCGAAAATAGAAATCCCAAATCCGCTCCCGCGCACCCTCCTCTTCATTTTGCAATTTGCATTTCGCATTTTGCAATTTGCATTTCCCCCTCCCCGCCCCGATGTTTCGCTCCACGCCGCTCCTCCTGACCGCGATTCTGTTGCCGTTCCTGGCCGCGTCGGCGTGGGCCGAGCGGTACGAGGCGGTGCTGCGCGACGGCCAGCGCTTGACGGGCGACCTTCTGAACGATATCCACAATCCCGGCGAGGCCCAACTCGATCAACAAAAATTGTTTGATCCCGCCAACCCCGCGCGCCGAGTGCGCGACACGCACCAGCAGGTTCGCCGGCGCGGCATGTGCATCGAGATGACCAACGGCGACGTGCTGCCGGGACGCCTGACCTCCTGGAGCGCGGAACTGCCGCACGGCGCCGCGACGGCGCAGTTTACCGTGAGCGTGGGCGAGTCGTTGAATGCGGGCGATTTCGCTTCCGGCGGCGTGGCGGTGCGGGCCGACTGCGTGCGCCGCGTCTTTGTGGCCGGTGCGACTCCCCAGCCGTACACGCCACGGTTGGTGACGGCCCGCGACGGCCGCCGCGCCGTGGCCCGCAGTCTGCGTTTCACCCAAAACGCGGTCCACGCTCTGACGGAAACCGGCGTGTTGGAAGTGGACTTCGCCGATTTGGAAGAGTTGCACCTGCCGCCGAACGATGATCTGGCCGACGTGCTGCGCGACGGCGTATGGAGCGACGGCGAAGCGTTTAGCCCCGTGGTGCGTCTGGTCACCGCGGGCGGCGCCGAGGTGACCTACTGCGCGGCGATGACCGCGCTGACCGAGGCGGAACGCCCGCGACGCGGCCCGCCGCCGCCCGACCGGCTGGCGATTCGTCCGGCGTGGGCGCTGGGGACGCTGCATCTCAACACCACGGCGGTGGCGTCGTATTCCTACCGCGAGGCGACCGAAGTTCCGCTCGCGCTGTTGCCGGCCGAAGTGTTGGAGCAGCGGTCCATCGTTCATGCCTGGCCGTGGCGGCGGAACGCCAACGTGCGCGGCGGGCGGCTGCAAAGCGGCTCGGTGTCAAGCGACTTGGGAATCGGCATGCACGCGCACTCGGCGGTGGCGTTTACGTTGCCGCCCGGCGCGCGGGAGTTTCGCACGTGGGTCGGGTTAGATGCCTCGGTGGGGAACGGCGGGTGCGTGCGGTGCCGGATTCTGCGCGACGGCCTTGACGGCGAGACTTTATGGGAAAGCGACTTCCTGCGTGGCGGAACCGAACCCCTGCAAGTCGGCCCGTTGCCGGTGCAAGACGTCGCCCGGCTAGTGCTGGTGGTTGACTTCGCCCACGAAGGCCGGCCCGCCGACGCCGATCCCTGGGACGTGCGCGACGAGGTGAACTGGATCGAGCCGCTAGTGACCGTGGACCGCGCTTTCCTGCCGCGCCCCGAAAGCGAGCCGCAGCGATGGATCCCGCAGCTTGCAGGCTGGGAGGTGTCGGACGACATGCGGCGGCGGCTGGCGCTCCGTCCGTTTTGGGACATGTGGCGCAAGCAATGGACCTTCGCCATGACCACCGACCAGTCGGGCAGCGAAGAACCCTTTGAATTGACGCGGCAGGTGCAAGTTGACCTGGCCCATGCCGTGTTGCCCGTGGCCGCCGCCAACGACAAGCGCGGGCAAACGCGCCATACGATTTACGTGGCGGTCGATGGGCGGAAGGTCGGCTCCACCAGCAACGGCGCCATTCGCACCAAGGACGTAAGCCGCGACGAGCCAGCGGTTCGCGAATGGAGCCTGGGCGAGTTCCGCAACCAGCGGGTGCGTCTGTCGGTGCTGGTCGAACCGCTGAGCAAGTCTCAGGGCGACGCCATGGGCGTGGTGTGGCAGACCCTGGGGCCGCGCCCGTTGGTGGATAACCTGCCTGCCGACGGTCAGCCAATTGCGCCCCAAGTCCCGCTCACGTCCTTAACGCCGCTTACGGCGATGGCCGGCGGCAAGCCGATCGTGCTCCAGCGGGGCCAACGGACCGACGGGCAACCACTGGAGATTCGCGGCTGGCGTTTTGAAGAGGGTTTCGGAACGCCCACCAAAAGCGAGATTACCTACCGCCTGGACCCGCAATGGCGGCGGTTTGTGGCCATTCTGGGCCTGGCCGGCGGCTGGCAAGGCGCGGGACCGTACGGGATTCTTCTCGACGGCCAGCCACATTGGGAATGCACCGCGCCGTTGTCGTTCGGGCGTCACACGCCCGGCTTGCAAATCGACGTGCCCATTCCGCCGGGGCATAAGACCATCAGCCTTCGCGTCGGCGGCGAAGATTCCCACGCCGCCTGGGCTTGGGCGGGATTTTTGGAAGAAGCGAGTAGGGAGTAGGGAAACGGACTTGAGTTGGATGTTTATTTCTACCGCTACTCGCTCTTTCTGGCAGTCTAGGAAAACGAGGGCAGTCGCAACGGTTCTTTGGGACGAGCCGTATTTGCCGGCCGGCATGGTCGATACCAACCAGCAGCGAAGACCGCCGCTGGTTGAATTTCAGGTCAACGTGCCGACTCTTCAGTGTGGTGCACTCGCTCCGCGAGTGCACCACACTGAAGAGCCACGCGCTCTGGTGCTCCCTGCCGCCTCACCCGCCGAGATGTTGCATGTCGTCCGCCGCTATTGTTCGCTGGTGCCCGCATTGCCGGAAACTGACGCAAAATGCGTTGACGGCGCCACCAGTGTATGACGCGCCCTTGACCGACGACCCCACCGCCGAAGCTCCACGGGTATGCCGGCTCAAACGCTATTGCGACGACTGCGGCGAGATTTGGGAATCGGTCGAGGCCCCCGTCGCGGTGCTGAACGATCTGTTGCAACTGCCGGCCAAGCTGGAAGAAGCCCGCAAGCAACTCGCCATGCTGCGGCTGTTACTGGCCCGCGACCGGCACACCCTCGAAGACGAGACGCCCACAACCCTCTCGCTCCGACGAGCTGCCTGAACGGGGGGTAGGCGGTCGTCAGTCGTTCCCAACCCTGAGGATTTCATCTCTTTACGGAGTTTAGCGCCGCGCTGGCCGCAAGCGATTTCGCGGCGCCACACCTCGGCTGTGAGCTCAACCTTCGGAACGGCTGAGGGCGCCTGCCCCGCTAGGAAAACAACCGCCAGCCGTTAGCGAGGGCCGAGAAAAGAATCGCCACGGGAACGATGCTGACCGCGGCGCACCAGCAATGGCGCCAGAAGGTCGCCTTGGCGGCCGCCGCCAGGTTGACCACGTGCCCGCCGAAGGGGACCCATCGCCCCGCGATGAGGAACGCGGGATGATCGGCTTGTAATCGCCGCAGCCAGCGAGGCATCCGCTCGTTCACATCGTCGCCCGCAAAGGAATGGAGCGCGCGGCGCATCAAAAAGAACTCGACCACCGCCGCCAACATCCAGCCGGTCCAGTTCATCAGCACGCCCCAGCCAAAGCCGTAGATGGCGCTGTTGGCCAAGGCCACCGTCTCTCCGGGAGCAGGCGAAACCGCTACTGCGGCGTGAATCAGCGTGAGGGCCACCGCCGCCGAGGCTCCGCCCCGTGCTTGGAGCGCCTCGGTGGCGCCCGTCGCCTCAAGCCACGCCACCACCGCCCACGTGGCGAGAATCACCGCCACAAACAGCGCCAGCCACGCCAGCGCCCACAAGCCGCGCCGTAGCCAAGACATCCGAGGCGGATTAAGAGTGGCGGGTTGCATGGACAGGCAAGAAGAAGCAGGTTGCCGAAGTTGGCCGCGAGGAAGGAATGAGTTAGGATACTCCACTTATCGGTGGAGCGGAAGCAGCAAGGTTCGGCTTTTCGCCGCCCGTCGGTCTGGGTACGCGTTTTCCTTGATTGCAGGAGCGGTGATGATGAAACAATACGCACGGTTTCTCATGGGTTGGGGAGTGGTGGTCTTCTTTGCCGCCGCGGCCGCCGCCGACGAATGGCCCCAATGGCGCGGCCCCAGCCGCGACGGCGTATGGCGGGAAACTGGCGTCGTCCAGCAGTTCGCCTCCGAAGAGCTGGAGCCGGTGTGGCGCGTGCCGATCGGCTCGGGTTACAGCGGCCCCACGGTCGCCGACGGCCGGGTGTTTGTGACCGATCGCGTGGTCGAACCGCAGCAAACCGAGCGCGTCCACTGCTTTGACTGGAAGAACGGTACGCGCCTCTGGAGTTATGAATACGCTTGTCCTTACGACGGCATCGGCTACAAGGCCGGGCCGCGGGCGAGCGTGACCGTGGACGATAACCGCGCCTTCGCCCTGGGAGCGATGGGCCACCTGCATTGCTTTGACGCGGGAACCGGCGTCGTGCTGTGGAAGCGTGACTTGAACCGCGATTTCAAGATTCAAGACGCCAACTCCAGCGACGACCGCATGCCCATTTGGGGCATCGCCGCCGCGCCGCTGATTTACGACGACCTGGTGATCCTGCACATCGGCGGCCGGGACGGCGCCTGCGTGGTGGCGCTGGACAAGAAGAGCGGCGACGAAGTCTGGCGGGCGCTGAACGACCGGGCGCAATACTCGGCGCCGATCCTTATTCAACAGGGAGGCCAGCCCGTATGCGTGGTCTGGACCGGCGACAGCGTGGCAGGCCTCGATCCGGCCAGCGGCAAGGTGTACTGGCGGCATCCGATGGCGCCGCGCAACATGCCCATTGGCATCGCCACGCCGGTGGTGGAGAAGGACCGGCTGTTCGTAACCTCGTTTTATGACGGGTCGCTCATGCTGCGCCTGGCGCAGGACCGGCCAGCAGCAGAGCAGCTTTGGCGGATCGCCGGGCGCGACGAGCGCAACACCTTGGCCCTGCACTCGATCATCAGCACCCCGCTGATGCTGGGCGATTACCTCTACGGCGTCGATAGCTACGGGGAACTGCGCTGCCTGGACGCCAAGACCGGCGAACGGCTGTGGGAGGACCAGACCGCCACGCCCCCCGGGCGCTGGAGCAACATTCACTTGGTCCGCCACGAGGATAAGGTCTGGATGTTCAACGAACGCGGCGAGCTGATTATCAGCAAGCTCTCGCCCAAGGGGTTCCAAGAGATCGACCGGGCCAAGCTGATCGACCCCACGCCCGAGCAGCTCCGCCGCCGCGATGGCGTGACCTGGTCCCACCCCGCCTTCGCCCACCGGCACGTCTTCATCCGCAACGATAAAGAACTGGTCTGCGTCAGCTTGGAAGCGGAGTAGCGGTTTCTTGACGCAGGAGGAAAGAAGAGGGGGCCACGGATTAAACATGGATGGAACACGGATGAAGTAAGAAAGAAGGAGAATCAGGTCCGGCAAAATCGTGACCTCTTACTTATCCGTGTTCCATCCGTGGCTCTTATATTTCTGCGAAGGCCTTGTTCGCGATTCTGACAGGCAGGATGGCTGTCCCACGGGGAAGCGGGCGAAAGCCTGGACGGGGCGGGAAGCTATGCGTTAAGATGGATGGGTTGATCCTGCCTTCTATTCTTCCCCTCATCTTCTCCGAAGGAGTGTGTGATGAGTCTACGAGTTTGGTGCGCTGCGGCGCTCGTTCTGATGGCGGCCCCGGTGACTGCCTCGGCGGCCGTGAAGGGCGTTTACTTGGAAACCCGCACCTGCCAGGTGTATACCGGCCCGTGTTTTGCCAACGGCGAGTCGGGACTGGCGGGCAAAGACGCGATCCTGGCCTGGGGCGTCGAGAAAGGCGAGTTCGAGGGCGTGGATCTCTCGGGCCTGAACGTGGTGGTGGTGGTCCGCACGTCCAACACGCTCGGCTTTCAACGGGCTGATGACTCCAAGGAAGTCGAGTCGATCATCCTCGTCGATGACCGCGCCAACCCACGGCAGCGCGAGGCGCTGATCCACTTCGCCCGGCAGCAGTCGGGCAAGATCGGCCGCAATGTGGTGCGGGTGGCCGTCGCTCCCATCGACGTGTCGCTGGAGCTAAGCGACCTGACCGGCAAGGTCACGGCCGGCAAGGACGTGACGCTGGTCACGCGCAAAGCGAAGCCGGGCGATTGCATTTGCTCGAACGAATCCGCCTACTATCCGCCGCTGGCGAACCTGGACAACTTTGTGCCGGGCGTGACGGTGGAAGGCCGCTTCAGTGGTCGCGGCCTGGGCAGCCGCTGGTCCACCCCCGGCGACCGCAGCGCCTACATGGGATTGTTCTCTTACGAAAACTAGGCACGGTCTTCGTCACATCGCCCCCGCGCAATTGCCGGGGGCTTTTTTTTGTGACGGGGAAATGAAAGTTGCAGAATGCAAAATGTAAAGTGCGAATTGCCCAGCACCACGGCTTCTTTCGTGTCGCGGCTCGCCATTCGCCTCTTCTCCGGCCTGTTGATGGGTTTCTGTGGCGCCAGTATAATCCGGCGAAGTTACCAACCTGATTGAATTTACGCTTTTTAAGGAGACTTGGTCGTGGCTGTTCGTGTCGCCATTAACGGATTCGGCCGGATCGGACGGCTGACGTTCCGCATTATGATGGAGCGGAAGGACGAGTTCGAAATCGTTGCCGTCAACGATCTTACGGACAACAAGACCCTGGCCGCCCTGCTCAAGTACGACAGCGTACACGGTCGATATCCGGGGACGGTCACCTATGACGAGGAATACCTGACCGTTGATGGCAAGAAGATTCACGCCTTGGCCAAGAAGAACCCCGCCGAGTTGCCGTGGCGCGACCTGAAAGTGGACGTGGTGGTCGAAAGCACCGGCGTCTTCACCGCCCGTAAGACCGCCGACAAGGCCGGTTACGACAGCCACCTGGACGCCGGCGCCCGGAAGGTCATCCTCAGCGCTCCGGCCAAGGACAAGCCCGACCTGACGGTAGTCATGGGCGTGAACGACGACAAGCTGACCAAAGACATGAAGTGCATCTCGAACGCCAGTTGCACCACCAACTGCCTGGCGCCGATCGCCAAGGTGCTGCACGAGAAGTTCGGGATCGAGTCGGGCCTGATGACCACGGTCCACGCCTACACGAACGATCAGAACGTGCAGGATCTGCCGCACCGCGACCTGTACCGCGCCCGCGCGGCGGCCATCAACGTAATCCCCAGCACCACCGGCGCCGCCAAGGCCGTGGGCGAAGTGCTGCCGGAGCTCAAGGGCAAGCTGACGGGCATCTCGCTACGGGTGCCGGTGGCCACCGGCAGCGTGGTCGATCTGACCGTCAACCTGGCCAAAGAAACGACCAAGGAAGAAATCAACGCGGCGATGAAAGAGGCGGCCAATGGCAAGCTGAAGGGCATCCTGGCCTATTCGGAAGACGCACTGGTCTCGACCGACATCATCGACGACCCGCACAGCTCGATCTTCCACGCCGACTTCACCCAGGTGCTGGGCGAGAAGGGCAAGCTGGCCAAGGTCCTCTCTTGGTACGACAACGAATGGGGCTACAGTTGCCGCACGGTCGACCTGGCCTCCAAGATTTCGAATCTGTAATCCGCGAGTGTGGCGAACTCGCTCCGCGAGTGCGTTCCTGGCGTCCTCCCCGACGCCGCCAAAGAGAATGCACTCGCGGAGAGGTTGTGAATGTTTTGTCACATCGCCGTAGCGGCGGCGTCTCGCCGCCGCTACGGAAAGATTCACAACCGCGGAGCGAGTGCGCCGCACAGGAAGATGAAAAGAATGCAAGCCCCGCCGGGGCGACAGAGGGCGTGGAAACCACGGCGGTCTGTCGCGCCGGCGGGGCTTGCGGCGTTATTGACTTTGTCGAACGAAATTCGTTCCATTCCCCCGCCACGCGCGGCGAGCGAAAACGAACGGAATGAATTCCCTTCTCCTTGGCGCGACTAACCCCCTTCCTCGCCATGACTTTTCCCTTTCAGTTCGAGCAGCTTGAAGCCCCCGCCCCGCGGTACGAGGACGTGGCCGCCGCGCACCAGGAGCTGCATCGCCAGTTCGACGAGGCAACCGACGCCCAAGGCCGCCTGATGGTGGTGCGCCGCTGGGACGACCTGCGGCGCAAGCTGGAAACCTGGAATGCGCTAACCCACCTGCGCTTCAACCAGGACACGCGCAACGCCGAGTACAAGAAAGCCCGGGACTACTGCGACGAGCTGCGCCCCAAGCTCATCGACCTGGACGTGAAGCTCAAACGCAAGTTGGTGGAAAGCCCCCACCGCCGCGAGTTGCAACAGCGATTCGGACCGCAGGCGTTCGCGCTGTGGGAGTCGGAAATCATGACCTACGACCCCGCCATCGAGCAGGAGATGGTCCGCGAGGCGAAGCTGGAGGCTGAGTACGTGGAGCTGCTCGCCTCGGCCCGGCTGGAGTTTCGCGGGCAGGCGTACAACCTGTCGGAGATCGTCAAGTTCCGCGAAGACCCGGACCGCGCGACTCGGCGAGAGTCGGAACAGGTTCGCTGGGGCTGGTTCGCCCAGAACGCTCCGACGCTGGACCGGATCTTTGACGACCTGGTGGGCCTCCGCACGCGGATGGCGCGGAAGCTCGGCTTCGACAATTACGTGGGGCTGGGCTATAAGCGGATGTGCCGCGTGGATTACAGCCAGGGCGACGTCGAGATGTTCCGCCAGGCGGTGCGCGAGCACGTGGTTCCGTTGGCGGCCGAACTGCGCGAGCGGCAGGCGCGGGACCTAGGCGTGGACCCGCTCATGTTCTGGGACCTGTCGCTCCACGACCCCCGCGGCAACCCCGCCCCGCAGGGCGATCACGACTGGATGCTCCAGCGCGCCCAAGCCATGTTCGACGAACTAGGCGGCGGCCTGGGCGAGTTCTTCGCCGCCATGAACGCCAGCGGTCTGTTGGACCTCAAGAGCCGCGACGGCAAAGCGGGCGGCGGTTTCTGCACCGGTTTTCCCGCGTACGGCGCGCCGTTCATCTTCGCCAACTTCAACGGCACCAAGGGCGACGTGGAGGTGTTTACCCACGAGATGGGCCACGCCTTCCAGAACTACCAAAGCCGTGGCTTGCCGCTGTTTGACTATCTCTGGCCCACCTATGAGTCGTGCGAAATTCACTCGATGGGACTGGAGTTCCTCACCTGGCCGCACATGGAAAAGTTCTTCGGCGAAGACGCCGAGCGGTTCCGCAAGACGCACCTCACGCAGTCCCTTCTGTTCTTGCCCTACGGCGTGGCGGTTGATCACTTTCAACACCTGGTCTACGCCGCGCCCGACGCGACGCCGCAAGAGCGTCATGGCTTCTGGCAAGAGATGGAGCGGGCCTACCTGCCGTGGGTCCGCTACGGCGACTTGCCGCACGTGGCCCAAGGCGGCTTCTGGCAATTCCAGCGGCACCTTTACTTGCACCCGTTCTATTACATCGACTACACGCTGGCCCTGACGTGCGCGCTGCAGCTTTGGCTGCGTTCGCAAAAGGACTTCAACGAGGCGATGGCCGCCTACGTGGCCTTGTGCCGCCGCGGCGGCGAAGCGCCCTTCCAGGAGCTGGCCGCGTCAGCAGGCCTAACCAGCCCCTTCGTCCCCCATTGTCTACAAGAAGTGGTCGCCCACGCCCGCGCCGCACTGCTGGACCAAGCGTGAAGGGGCAGCCCAAGGGAACAAGCCACGGATTGAACACGGATAAGGACTTATTAATTCTTTTCCCTCATTCGTGTTCAATCCGTGCTTCATCCGTGGCTTATTTTTTATTCTTTCTTAGCCCTTTATCATCTCGTACACCAGCGATTGATCGGTGTAGAAGAAACGGGCCAGGTGATAAAACACGGGGGCGGCGAAGCAGAGGGAATCAATGCGGTCCAGCACGCCGGCGTGGCCTTGGACCAGCGTGCCGTAGTCCTGCACGCCGCGATCGCGCTTGATGGCCGACATGGTCAACCCGCCGGCAAACCCGAATACTGCCGTGGCGCAGGAGATCAAGAACGCGCTCCAGAACGAGAACGGCGTGACCCACCATAAGGCCCCGCCCACCAGGCCCGCACACAATACGCCCCCCAAGAAGCCTTCCCACGTTTTGCTGGCGTGAATGTCGGGAGCAATCACGCGCCGGCCCAGCAGTCGGTCCCACAGGAATTGTGCAATGTCGCCAAGCTGCACGATCAACACAAAGTAGAACAGCAAGCCGGCGTTGCTTCCCTCCCAGCGTTGCCGGTCGGGGCCAAGCAGGTTCAAATCCAGAATGGCCGGTGCGTAGCTGAGCGTGTAAACGCAGATCAACAGCCCCAGGTGAATCTTCGCCGTCCGCTCCAGGAACCGCCGGTGATCGCCCGCAAAGGCGCTGCGCGCGGGAATAAAGAGCGAGCCGTACACCGGGATCAAGATGCTATAGAGCCGGTAAAAGTCGGGGCCTTCGGTCCAGCACACATCCAGGCCTACCAGCAGGTATTGCATGGGCGTAAAGATCAGGAATACCCAGAACAACGCGCGGTGGTCGCCCGAGCGCGTGGGGGTCACGGTGATGTATTCGCGCAGCGCCCAGAACGACACGCCAAAGAACACCACCACCATGGCCGCCCGCCCGACGATGTCGCTTAACAATTCGCCCAGGAGCATGCCCGCGGCCACCACGGCGCACATCAAGAGCCAGGCCCGCACTCGCGAGTTAAACACGCCCACCACGGCCGGATTGACCACGGCGTCGGGCTGGCGGCGGAGGATTTCGCCCCCCAGGGCCGCCAGCGCGAGCACGGCCATCACGGCCAGTAGTAAAATGGTGGTCGGCAGGTTGAGCCACGGCGGCGCCGTGGCCAGCAGCGCCGCATCCGCGCCCATGGAAATCAGGTCTGTCATCCCGTCCCCGCTCCTGCCGACTAAAGTTCCTTGAGCCTCATCACTGCTTCACGGGCGCGCCGCAGAAAACTTTCCTTGGATTCGCCCGCCTCCAGCCACATCGGCGGGCCGAAGGTGATGTTGCTCAAGAGCGGGACGGGCAACACCTCGCCGCGAGGCAAGATGCGGTTCATGTTGTCCAGGTAAACCGGGACCATCTCCAACTCGGGGCGTTTCTTGTTGAGGTAATAAATGCCGCTCTTGAACTCGCCGATTTGGCCCTCCTCGCTGCGCCCCCCCTCGGGAAACACGATGACCGAGTAGGTCTCGCCCATCTCGTTCAGGATCATCTGCACCGGGTTATTGTGGACCTTGATTTCGCGGCGGTCGATCAACATCGCGTTAAACGAGCGGGCGACGTGCCGCCGCAGGGGGCCTTTGTCCCAGTAATCCTTGGCCGCCACGGGCCGCGTCAGGTCGCGCACGTCGCGCGGCAACGAGGCCCACAGCACCAGGGCGTCCAAGTGGCTGGTATGGTTGGCAAAGTAAACCCGCTGGCAAGTGTCGGGCTGGCAGTCGATCCAGCGCACGCTAGCGCCGCTGATCAGCTTGGCCAGGCCCACCAACAGCGGAACGGTCAGATTCATCCGAGGGATAACGCGTACAGGAAGGGCCGCCGAGGAACCACCGCCGACGGCGCGTTCCTATCGTATCGCGCCGCCGTCCGGCGAGACACCCCACCCCCCTGCCGTTGACGGGCGGCGCTGTGTCGGCGAAACTTGACAGTCGTTCGCCCACACCCTTGGAGGCGCGCGATGTGTTCCGGCTCACTTGATGGAGACAGCGCTGGCATGACGGACCATCTTTCCACCGTTCGTGCAAAAACCCGGCGGCCGCGGTTGGCGGCGCTGGGATTGCCCTTGGGCCTGTGCCTGGCGCTGGCAAGCTGCACCAAGGACACCGCCGACAGCCCCACCATCGGCGATGCCCGTCCCGCGCCCTCGTCGTCGGAAGATCGCGACCGCCCAACGCAGCCCGCGCCGGAAATCGAGCCAGCGCCCGAAGACACCGAATCGCCGCCGTCCGAGCCTTCCGGATCCACCAGCGCCCCAGACGAAACGAGCACTCCACCCGCCACGCCCGACCCGTCCGATAACCCGCCCACGACGCCTGATCCCATGCCTTCACAACCGGCGCCGGAATCGGCGCCGCCCGCGGCCACCGGTCGACCGCCCAAGCCGGCTCCGCCGCCGACCGAAATCCACAAGCCCAATGTCATTCTCAGCGAGTATCATGCCCAAACGTGCGCCGTGAAGGTGGGCGATTCCTTCCCCGCGCTCACGCTGACCAACTTGCAAGGCGAACCGCAAGAGTTGGCGTCGCTCTACGGCGATCGGCAGACGATCGTGGTGTTCTGGAACGCCACGGGCATTTACGCCCGCGAGCAATTCGCTCGCATCATGCAGGAAGGCTACAACCGCTATCACGCGTTGGGGATCAACGTGGTGGCGATCAACGTGGGCGACTCGTCCGAAGTGGTGCAAGAGTTGGCCGCCCAGTACGGCGTGACCACTCCTTGCCTGCTGGACCCGGACGGGCAGGCGTTCCAGAAAGTGGCGACCCGCCTGCTGCCGCGCACTTACCTGCTGGACGCCGAAGGCCGCATCCTGTGGTTTGACCTGGAGTACTCCCGCGGCCAGCGTCAGAGCCTTCATAACGCCGTACATTACCATTTGAAGCAAGGCGGCGTTTGAGCCTCTAGAGACATCATGCGGCCGGGCCTTTCGAATTCCCTTTCTTCCCGACGCGCGGCCTCTCGCTGGACCGCGGCCGTGGCCGCGAGCCTGGTCGTTCATGCCGCCGCCACGGCGGTGTTGTGGCGAATTGTCAGGGAGGAATCGCTGACGTTGTTCACCCCGCAGGCGGGCCGGGCCTCGATCATGCTGACCGCCAGCTTGGCCGCCGAAGCCGAGCCGACGCCGCCGGAAGTCGAGTTCGCACCCATCGACCAAGCGGCCATGGCGAACTTTGAAAACACGGCCGACAACAATTCCCCGTCGCCGACCGCCTTGGCCCGCGTGGACGCCGCCGAGCCAGACACGGCGCCGCTGTTGTTCGAGCCGGTGGAGCCGATCCTGATCGCGGTTGACGACGCCGAGCGGCCCATTGTGATGGGCGGGCAAGCGGAACGCCGGACCGCCAGCCGCGCGACGCCGCCCTTGGGCGAGTCGACCGCGAGTCCCGCTCCCGCGCGACGCCGCTTGAACCCGGCGCCGGAACTGTCCGCGGCGGTGTCTGTCCCCTCGCCCGCGTCGCAAGCCAGGGAAGGCGTCGAGTCCGACGACCCGCCGCAAGTGGTCGTTAACCGCCCGCCGGTCTATCCGCCCGACGCCCTGGCCGCCGGCAAAACAGGCCGGGTGCTGGTCCGCGCCGAAGTGGCGGCCGACGGCCGCGTGCTGGAAGTGCGCATCCACCGCTCCAGCGGCGTGGCGTCGCTCGATCGAGCCGCGCTGGCCGCCGTGCGCTCCTGGCGGTTCTCTTCCGCCGCCGACCCCGCCGCGCGTCCGCGCCCGGTGAATGTGCCGATCGACTTTGTCATCCGCCGTTAATGTGGCGCCCTCGCGGAGCGAGTGCACCACACTAAGAATGGCCAACTAACGCCCCCACTCGCCGAAAGGGTGCTGGATCAGGCGCGCTGTGCTTGTTGGTTTTCCGCTTCCAGGATTGGACGCATCAGGGCGTCGATTTCTCGCATTTCGGCGTCGGTCAGGCGGCGTTGCGGGGGGCGGGGCTGGCCGAAGTCGAGGCCGGTGGCGCGAATCGCGTGCTTGAGGAACGAAATGTTGTACGAACTGCCCGCCCGGGCGCGGTAGTCTTCGATGGGACGCAGGATCTGCTGCAAGCGCATTGCCTCGGACCAGTCGCCGCGGCGGGCGGCGGCGTGCAGGGCCAGCGTCAGCCGCGGCGCCACATTGCCCGCTCCGCTGGTATAGCCGGGCGCGCCGGCCAGCATAAAGAAGGGGGCGAACCGCTCGGCCGAGCCGCAGTACCAGTCGATCCGCCCGCCATCCCGCTGCGCGACGCGGGTGAAGGCGTCGATGTCGTTCACCGCGTACTTGACGCCAACCAGGTTCGGGTGGCCGACCAGGCTCAAGAGCAACTCGTCCGACGGGATCGCATCTTTCTTGTAGATCAGCGTGGGGCAGTTCAGCCGATCCAGCAGGGCCAGGTAATAGTCGCGGGCGCCGGAGTCGCTCAGGTAAGGGAACCCCAGCGGCATGACCAGCACCGCGTCGGCGCCGGCTTCGCATGACGCTTCACCCAGCCGCACCGCATGCTCCAGCCAATGCCCGACGGGCGCCATGACCGTGGCGCGGTCGCCAACCACCTCGCGCGTCATGCGCACCGCGGCGATGATCTCTTCCGGCTCCAGGCTATGGAACTCGGCGCTACCGGCGCAAGGGATGAAGACGCGAACTCCCGCCTCGACCAGCCGCCCGGTCAATTGCCGCATCGGCTCCAGGTTCAGCCGGCCGGCGTCGTCGAACGCGGTGATGGGCACCAGTTGCACGGTTTGCAAAGCATCGCGAAGAACCACCTCGGCCACGGCAACCTCCCAAGAACAAGGGAAAGCGAATGGTGTGTATTGTAGGCGCCTCTTCTGGCGACGCCACGGGGCAAGATGCGATAATTGCGCCCACGTCGTCGGCCGCTCGCCAAGAGATGGAAACTTTGTATAGAAATGACGGTATGAACTCCTTCACTTATCACGCGCATTCCGTGGAAGACACCAACCGGCTGGCGGCGGCGCTGGCCGAGGTCGTGCCTGATCGCACGGTGGTCGCCCTGCACGGCACGCTGGGGGCCGGCAAGACGCAACTGGTGCGGGGGCTGGCGGCGGCGTGCGGCGTGCCGACCGACGACGTGGTCAGCCCCACCTTTGTGCTATGCCAGGAGTACCGCGGCCGCCGCACGCTGTACCACTTCGACGCCTACCGCCTGCGCGACGACGATGAGTTCCTGGAGTTGGGGCCGGAGGAATATTATGAATCGCCGGGAATTACGCTCATCGAGTGGGCCGAGCGCGTCGCCGGCTGTTTGCCCGAAGAACGGCTGGAGATTTTCATCGAACCGACGGGCGAAACCGAGCGCGAGTTCCAGATTACCGCTCAAGGCGAGCGCCTGGCCAGCGTGACGCAAGCACTCCACACTACGCTGCGCGAGGTCTGAAGGTCGCAGGTCGAAAGTCAGCAAAAGAGAAGAGAAAAGACGAAAGCGGCGATGAATCGTCGCACTCCAAATTCGGAATGCAGAAATTTATTTCCGCTTTTGTCTTTTGCCTATTCGACTTTCCGACTCTTTACCGCGCGGCGCGGAGTATCTCTTGGCGCATGTCGCGAACTTTCTCTTGTGCGACGACCGAAATCTTGGCGCGCAACAGGTCTTTGCCGTCAAACCAACCTTGCGGCTCGTTGTAGACTACGTGGGCCTCGACAAACAGCGCCCCGGCAGGCTCGGCCAATTGCGTGATCTTCATGTATACGCCCGCGCCGCGGTACGGCTGGGGCGGACCTTTTTCGAGCTTACCCACGCGGTTGGGCTTGATCGGCCGCCAGACGTTGCCATCTTGGGCGTCGCCGGTGAACCGCGGATCGACCACCGCGGCCGTAACGAGCGATTCATTGCCGCGGCTCCAGTAACTGCGGCCGACGACGCTTAGCTCCACACGATTGATTAACTCGAACGTGGTCCGGCCGTAACCTTCGTAGTCCTTACTTTCCGGGGCGATGACAATGCTTCGCTCGGCCAGTTGCTCGGGCGTCAGGGTGGCGCCTTCCGCGCCTTCCGCGTCCTTTTCTTGAAAGGCGTTGCTGAGAAAGTCGTTCTTGGTCAGCACATCCATATCGCCGTAGGCGACAAAGTAGATATCGACGTTCCGAACGATCGTTGTCGCGTCGGCGCCTTTCACTTCGTCGATCCGCACGATGTGCGGCGCCACGACCGACTTGCGCGTCAGGCGCTCGTACGACTGGCCGGGCTTGCCAAGGTCGGTGATGATCTTCTTTTGCTCCGCGGCGTTCAGCCCGTCGGGCATCAGCGGCGGCGGCAGCGGGAAGAACTTCTGGCCGCTCGGCGACACCCCTTTTTGCACAAGTTCCGCGTAGACGGGGTTCACGGCGGCGTGAGGATCGGCCCCAGCCACCAGGCCAGCCAGAATCAACGAAAGGGCGTACATAAGACCATCAGGGGTTGGCGCAGAACGGATTACGACCGCGGGCGTCATAGTATTTTACCACACCGCCAACGGGGCAAAGGTCGAAAGTCGGAACGACGAAAGCGGAAATAAATTTCCGCACTCCAAATTTGGAGTGCGGCGATTCATCGCCGCTTTCGACTTTCGACCTTCGACTTCCGACTTTCACCTTCACCAGCGGTCGGCGGCGGCTACGGCGCGGGCGGCGGCTAGTTCGCTGGTCTTGGGACGACATTCAAGCCCCACAAAGCCGCGGTAGCCTAGCTCCTGCGCTTGGCGGAGAACGCGGGGATAGTGGATCTCGCCCGTACCAGGTTCGTTGCGTCCGGGGTGGTCGGCCAGTTGCAAGTAACCGACCTGATCGAATCCGTCCTTCAAGCGGCCGCATAGATCGCCTTCGCTGATCTGCATATGGTACAAATCCCAGTTGATCTTGACCATTGGCGAGTTCACCTCGCGGCAGATGCGGACCGCGTCTTCGCTGCCGTACAGGCAGTGGCCGGGGTGGTCTACCCGGCCGTTCATCGGCTCCAGAATGAGCATGACCTTTTCCCGCTCGGCAAGAGGCGCGGCGCGCTTCAACGCCTTAATCACCTGTGCGTGCATTTGCTCTTGCGACATACCGGGCTGATTGTTGCCGGCCACCACGGTCATCTTCTCGCACCGCAGGCGATGGGCCGCCTGGCACGCTTCCTCGATGGTGGCCACAAAGGCATCTTCGTTCCGGGGGTTGTTCATGCCCGGCTCGAAGCCCCAGGCGGTGAACTGGGCAATCGCCACGTTCAGCTCTTGGCAAAGATCGGCGATGGCGTCGAGGTCTTTGCCCTTGTAGGGCCAGAATTCGACCGCCGGGAAGCCCAGTTCGGCCGTCTTGCGAATGCGATCGAGGAACGGCAGCTTCGTCCACCACATCTCGATGTTCACCGCAAACCGGCTGTGCGGGGTCTTGCCGATTGAGGCCCGATCGCCTTCTTCCGGCTCTTGGGCGTCCGCCGCGCGGGGCGCGGCCAAGGCCGAAGCGGCTCCCGCAGCCGCGGCAACACCGAGAAAACGACGACGATCAAGCGGTTCCCGCCGAGTCATGCCAACCTCCAAGGAAGTGTGTTGGGAAGTGCGTCCAAGTCAGTCCCTGATCTTCGCTCGGTTGTAGTTGCGGCCCGCGCGTTTGTCTATCCGCCCAAAGGATTAACACACTCCGCAAACAGGGCGCGCCGCACGCGAGTAACAAATCCCGCGCTGTTCCGCTCAACACCGTAGCGAAGGCGAACACTCGCAAGGCGGCCAGTCGAGGCCGTACTTTACGACACGAGCGGACCGCGGGAGAGAAGCATCATGTTACCGGCGATTGGATACGCGATGCGCAATGAAAATCGGCCCTGCGCCGACGATCCCGCCTGGACCGGAGTGGAAATCGACTTTCAGCGCGCCGACCACCCTCTGCGGACCGAACCGTTCCTGAAAGGGTTGGACTTTGAGTACGTGAGCGTCCACACGCTGGAGCTTTCCGTCTCCAGCCCCGCGAGGCCGGACGCGAAGTACCTGGACGCCTTGGTCGTCGTGGCGCAGGAGAACGGCGCCCGCGCCATTACCGATCACCTGGGCTTCACACATGGGGCCAAGGGCGGGGCAGGCGTAGGCCACGTGATGGCGCCCCCGTTGACGCTCGCGGCGCTCGACGCCACTTGCCGCAACATCGATCTCATTCAACGCCGCTTCGGTGAATTTCGGTTCTATGCCGAGAACCTGGCGCACTTCTTCGCGTGGAAAGGCGACCTCGACGAAGCCGATTTCATGATCCGCGTGCTCCAGCGCACCGGCTGTGGATTGCTACTGGATGTTACCAACGCCTACGCCAACGAACGAAACTTTGGCGGCGACGCGCGCGCCTTCATCCAGGCCGTCGTGCCCGCCGCGAGTCGCGTGCAAATGCACCTGGCGGGCGGCTACTTCGATGAGCGGTGGGGCCGCTACGTCGATAGCCATTCGGAGCCGATCCCGCCGGAAGTCTGGGAGTTGTATCAAGAGGCGCTTGCGCTCGGCGGCGGCAAGGTGGACGCCGTGTTCATCGAACGCGACTGGAAGTTCCCCTCGGAAGCCGGCTGGCGCAACGAGGTCCACCGGGCACGGAGTCTGGCGGAACAGGTCTTGCAACCAACCGCCACCTTGGGAGCCGTCTCGTGACCACCTACGAACAACAACTGGTGCGTTGGTCCGAAGCGCTGTCGGCCGGCCGTGGCGACACGGTGCTTGATGACTTGACCAGCGACTGTTCGCCCCGCGACGTCGAACGATTTCTTGAAAACGCCAACGGCGAGCGGTATCGGCTGCTGGCGGAGGAAATGGACCTGGTTGCATTGGCTTTTGACGATTTTGACCGGCTACTGGACGAGTACCTGAGAGAAACGCCCCGCCAGACCTTCACGCTCCACGAACGAGACCAACAACGGTTCCTACGCTGGCTGCGCGGCCGGAGCTTGACTCCGCAACAGTCCGACTACGTGACCTACCAGGAAACGGAATACGCCTGCTACGAGCTGGCCCGGAACCACCGAGCGGCGCACTTGGAGTTTCAACGCGCGTGGAGTTTCAGCCGGCAACGCATCGAGGGGCAACTGCGCCGAGCGGACTGTCGCGTGCTGGTGAACCCCGTATGCGTGTGGGCGCGTTTGGAAGTCGCGACGACGACGAACGACGAGCCGCGCACGGGAGACGTGATTTTCCTGGCGGCGGATACGGAAATTCGTTCGCTGTGGCTAACCACCGCGCAGCGCGCCGCCGCACGAACGTTGATCTCGCAGCGGCCGACCACGCTTACAGAATGGAAAGACTACCTGCCGCACATGCACATGGAAGACCATGCCGCCCTTTGTCGCGAGTTCGTCGCCGGGGGGCTTGTGGCGCTCCGCTAGAGCATTTTTTTCACGATGGTGTGAGTGCCCCCTCGGTTTCCAAACGGAAATCGAAGAATCCGCTTGTTGCACAAGCGGTTGGTTACTCGCGGAGCGAGTAACCCACTCGGAAAAAGCCCTGCGCGAATTCCCGCCCGAAACCTACCAACAACAAAACATCGGCTTTCATCTGCCGAACCGAAGCATCTCGGAACACCGCGCCACTCGCTTCCTCGCGCGGACGTCCGATCCAATTTCAGAGGAAGCAACCATCGAGGTTCTCGGACGATTCGCCATCCTGGCTCGCACGAGATACTCAAAGGGAGAAATACCATGTCACGTTTTGATGTCATCCGCGCTTGGAAGGACGCCGCCTATCGCCGGAGCCTGACGGCCGAGCAACTTGCGGCGCTTCCCGCGAACCCTGCCGGCGCCGTCGAATTGACCGAAGAAGAGGCCGCGACGGTGAACGGAAAGCTGGCCCTGGCCGGCTGCAGCAGTTGTCACGGCTCGCGCGGCTGCCCGACTCGCTAAAGCCGGAGCGCGGTTCACAAAGCCCAGGCCAATCACGCGTTCCACCTTGCGTGATGCGCCGGGAGCGAACGACGGTGGATCATCCATCCGGGGCGGTCCACCGTCGTGTTTTTATGCGTCCATCCAGAACGTACCACGAAAGGGCACGCATGGAATCGATTAGTTCTCGCACCGACCCCGATGCGTTGGAGCTTTTGACCGTCTTTGCGGCCCCGATCTCTGCCGCTCGGCAGCGACTGCGCGAGGGGCTGACGGCCCTTTGCGGCGAGTATTCCCACTTCCCCGGCGACGCGGTCGCCGTCGAAACGCTGCTGATACGGCAGTTGCTCCCCAGGCTCAAGAACATGGCCTCCCGCACGTTGATCCTGGAAATGCACGTGGCGCGGCTGCAGGGACAACTCACGGGCGAAACCTCGACGGCGCGTTTTCAAAGCTTCATCGAGCGGCTCAGCCAACCCGAGATTGCCCGCGCGATCCTGGACGAATACCCGCTGCTGGAACGACAGGCATTGGTTTGCATCGATCAATGGGTCCGCTTCAGCCTGGAATTCCTGCGGCATTTATGCCGCGATTGGCCGGATCTACACAAAGTATTTTCGTTGCCCGCGGACGTTGGGGACTTGGTCGAATTGATGGGCCAAACGGGCGACCGGCATTGCGACGGCAAAGCGGTGCTCGTCTTGCGATTTGACTCCGGCGCCCGCCTGGTCTACAAGCCGCGCTCCATGCAGGCGGAACAGCGGTTTCAGGAACTGCTCGCTTGGTGCAACGAGCACGGTGCATGTCCCCCGTTTCGGACGCTGCGCGTGCTGGAGCGCAGCGATCACGGTTGGGTGGAGTTCGTCAAGCAACAGGACTGCGGCGCCGCGGGCCAGATTCGCCGTTTCTACCGGCGACAGGGTAGTTACCTCGCGCTGCTGTACGCCATTCAAGCGACCGATTTCCACTTTGAGAACCTGATTGCGGCGGGCGAGCATCCGATCCTGGTCGATCTGGAAACGCTGTTCCACGAGCGGTTGCCGGGATCGACCAACGATCCGGCCCTCAAGGGCATGGCGCACTCGGCCGTTTCCATCGGCTTATTGCCGCGGCTCTCGTACTTCGACGGATTCGACAAGGGGATCGATTTTAGCGGCCTGGGCGCCGTAAACGACCAAGAGATCGATTTTCCCATCTACCGCTTTGAATCGACCGGCACCGACGAGATGCGTTTTGCTCGCGTCGCGAAGCACGCCCTGGCGGGAAGTCATCGACCGACGCTCCGTGGCCGCGACGTGTCGCCGGGCGACTACGGCGCCGAGTTGCTGCAAGGGTTCACCGAGATGTACCACCTGCTGCGGCGGCATCGCGCGGCGCTGGCGGCCGCCGACGGTCCGCTGGCGGCGTTTGCAGACATCGAGACACGGTTTATCGCCCGCGCCACGCAAATCTACACCATCTTGCTAGAGCAAAGCTTTCATCCCGATTACTTGCGTAACGATGCGGATCGCGAGCGCTGGTTCGACCAGCTTGAGTCTCAGGCCGAAGAAATCCCAGGACTTCGCCCCTTGGCGCCCGCCGAACGCGAGGATTTACATCGCAACGATATTCCCATCTTTCATTCGCGCCCCGGCTCGCGGGATCTGTGGACCTCGCGCGGCGAACGAATCGCCAACTTCTTTGAACGCGCGCCCTTGGAGAGCGCGCGGGAGCGCCTGGCGGACCTGGGGCCGGATGACCTGGCCCGGCAAACCTGGCTCATTCGCACCGCCTTGGCGAAGCTGAAGCACCCGGCCCGCGCGCCGCAGGACGCAGACGTTGTCGCAACCCTGCCCGCCAGCATCGACAGGAACGAGGGCCTTGCCGCGGCGATCCGCACCGCGGAGCAACTTGCCGCATTCGCCTGGCAAGACTCCGAGGAAGCAGGTTGGCTGGTCGTTCGGCGCCAGGAGCGCGGCTGGTACATCGGCGCGCTCGGTCTGGAGATGGAATGCGGATTGCCCGCGATCGCGCTGTTCCTGGCGGAACTGGACGCCGCCACCGGTCAGCCGCGCTTTGCCTCTCTGGTGTCCAAGACCCTTGCGGCCATCCACCGTCGCTTGCTCGATACCGATGCCGCGGAGCCGCCCGTGGGCTGGCAAGTATGGGGCATCCGGCTCGCGCGGGCGACCGCGATGTATGGGGACGAAGCATTGCGCGACCGTCTTGAACATCTGACTCGTTTTCCGAACATGCCCCTGGAGACGCGAAACACACGGCCCTCGATGGCGCTTAGCTGATTGGGCGCCGCGGCGATCGGCTCTCTCCCGTCAGCGAAGGACTTTACCATGTGGCGCCGTTACAAGCTCGTGCGGCAGAACGATCAGGCGGACTGCGGCGCCGCCGCGCTGGCTAGCCTTGCGCGGCATTATCGCCGGCCGATCAGCCTGGAGCATCTGCGCGACTTGAGCCAGACCGACCGGAACGGCGCCAACCTGCTCGGGCTGCGTCAAGCGGCGGAGCTTCTGGGGTTCTCGGCCAAGGCAGTGCGCTGCGCTCCCGAGGCGTTGTCCAAGATGCCGCTGCCGGCGATTGCGCACATGGCGGCGGAAGGCGGCCTGGGACATTTCGTGGTCATTTTTCGCGTGCGAGGCCGCTGCGTTGTGGTGGGCGATCCGGCCATCGGCGTCGTGACGCGTTCGTTGGCCGAGTTCCTCCCGCAATGGACCGGAAACCTGTTGTTGGCCGTCCCCGATTCAACGCCCCGATCCGCCGCGTTATCACCTACGATCTCGCCGGGAAGGCGCTTCTTACAGCTTCTGCGCCCCCACGTGAGCCTGCTCGGCGAAGTGGTGCTGTGCGCCCTGTTAATGACCCTGTTGGCGGTTTCCACGTCGTATTTCGTCCAACACCTGGTGGACTCGGTCCTGGTGCATTCCGAACGAACGCTGCTGAATGCGTTTGGCATGGGCATGGTGTTGATCATCGGCTTGCGGACCCTGTTCAGCGCGGCGCGGCAATACCTGCTGGCTTTCATGGGGCGGCGAATTGATCTGATGCTGATGGGCGGCTACGCGCGCCACGTGCTGCGGTTGCCGATGCGATTCTTCGAGACGCGCCGCGTCGGCGAGATCTTTTCGCGGATCACCGACGCCGACAAGCTGCGGGATGCGATCAGCGGCGCGACAACCACGGCGGTCGTCGATGGCATTGTGGTCGTCGCGTTGCTCACGCTGCTCTGGTTTTACGATCTGCCGCTCGCCGCGGCGGCCACGTTGGTCGTGCCGGTGTTCCTGGTGGGAATCGCCGCGAACCATTCGGCCATGGCCCGTCACGCCCGCACGTCGATGGAGCGCGGCGCGCAGTTCGCCGCGCACCTTCTGGAGGACATCGCCGGGGTCGAGACCATCAAAGTTTGCCAGGCGCAAGACCTGCGCAGCGACCGCACCGAAGGCCACCTGGCCAGTTTCGCGCAATCGATGTTCGCCTTGGCCAAGCTCGATGTCTGGATGAGCGCTTTAAGCACGCTCATTACCGGGCTGGCGGGCGTCGCGATTCTGTGGCTAGGCGGCCACCGCGTCTTAAGCGGCGCGTTGACCATCGGCCAGCTTCTCTTCTTCTACACGCTCTTGGCCACGCTGCTGGACCCGCTCAACCGGCTGGCTACTGTGAATCTCAAGATTCACGACGCGCTGGCGGCGATCGAACGGCTGTTTCAAATCCTCGATCTTGAAGTCGAGCCGCGCGGCGACAACCAGGTTCGGTTTACGGGCGTCCATCGCGAGATCGAACTGCGGGGCGTCACCTTCGGCTATGGCGCCCGAGGCAACGTGCTGGAAGACGTGAGCCTTCAAGTCCCCGCGGGAAAGACCGTGGCGATTGTCGGCGCCAGCGGATCGGGCAAGTCCACCTTGCTCAAGCTGCTTCTGCGGTTCCACTCGCCCGCGCAGGGGCAGATTTTGATCGACGGGGTGGACCTTCGCGACTTTGACTTAAGCTCGCTGCGCTGCCGGCTGGGCGTGGTGACCCAAGACACCTACGTTTTCAACGGCACGCTGCGCGACAACATCGCGCTTGCCGCTCCGCAGGCCCCACTGTCCGAGGTGATCGCCGCGGCGCGAGCCGCCGGTCTGGATGAATTCATCAACGGATTGCCCGATCGTTACGAAACCGTGATCGGCGAGCGCGGGGCGAATCTCTCGGGAGGACAGCGCCAGCGATTGGCCATTGCCCGCGCGCTGGTGGCGCGCCCGGACGTGCTCGTGTTCGACGAGGCCACCAGCCAACTCGACACGACGACCGAGCGACAAATTCACGACAACCTGCGCGCCACGCTGGCCGGCCGCACCGTGTTGATGGTGGCCCACCGCCTAAGCACGATCAAAGACGCCGACCTGATCTACGTGATGCACGAGGGACGCATCGCGGAGCAAGGAACCCACCGCCAATTGCTCGCGTCCGGCGGAGCCTACGCCTCGCTGTGGCGGTCACAAACCGCGTCTGGGCCGGCCGAGTTTCTTCCGCCCGGCGAGCCGAGCCTCCGCCTGAACCACCGCGCCTTACCTGCTTGAGCGAAAGCGAACCCGCCATGCACTCTCACCACATCATCACGCTGCGAGATTGCACGCAGTACCGCGAAATCCTGGAGACTCAGCCGCCGCCCGTGGCGCACCTGGGGGTGCTGCTGTGCGTGGTGACGGTCGTCGCTGGGCTGGTCTGGGCGGCGCTGGCGCCGGTGGATTTGGTCGTGCGGGCGCCGGGGCGGGTCCGGCCGTTGGACATCCCCACGCAGGTGTTTAGCACCATGAGCGAACACGTCGAGGGGCGCGTCGCCGAGGTGCTGGTGGAGGAAGGAAACGCGGTCCGCCAGGGGGACATCCTCCTACGGCTCGACACGCGACGCTTGGACCACGAAATCGCCACGGTCCGAAGACGTCTGGAAGGCGCCCAAGCCGAACTGGACAAGCTCGGCCAATTGACTGGACTCCAGCAACGCCAGTACGAAATTGCCCAAACCAAGGCGACCGCCGAACTCGACCAGGCGACCGCCGAACTGTCGCTCGCCCGCCAGGCGCAAGAGTTGGCCATTCGTCAGGCGCGGATCAAGCTGGCAACGGCGCTGGATCAACAGGCGCGGTGGGAGAAGCTACTGGCCAGCCGGGCCATGAGCGAGCAACAGGTGGTTGAAGCGAAAGCGCGTCGGCAGGCCGCCGAAGAAGACTTGAACCTGGCGCGCGTGCCTCTGGACGAAACGCGCTTGACCGTGCTGCGGCAAGCCGTGGCCCTGGTGGATCGCGACTACGCGGTGCGCGCCGCGGAACTGGAAACCCGGCTCATTGCCAAGCGACAGGAAATGGACACCGCGACCAAGGAACTGGCGGACCTGGAGCGACAATTAGCGCTGACGGTCCTCCGCAGCCCGATTGACGGCGTCGTCACCCGGGGGCAGTTCCACGTGGGCGACGTCGTGCCGCTCGGCAGCCCGGTCTTTGAAATTGCGCCCCAAGCGGGGTTCTGCTTTGAATCGACCATCGCCAGCCAAGACATGGGATTGGTGCGCGACGGCATGCCCGGCCGCGTCAAGCTGGATGCCTACGATTATCAGCTCTACGGCTCGCTTTCAGGAACAGTCTGTTTTATCTCGCCCGACACGGGCAACCACGGCCGCTCCGACGCCGCAGCACAGGAAACGACCTACCGGGTACGGGTCTCGCTGCCAAGTAAACACGTCGGACAGGGCGAGTTTCGCGGCGCCGTAAAGTTGGGCATGGCGGGGCAAGTGGAGATCATTACCGACCGTCGCACGGTGCTTTCGCTCCTCATCCACCGCATTCGGTCTTCAATCAGTTTCGGGTAAGACGGAAGGGCGCTTCCCACGTGAGGCCCAAAGAGACCAAAGAACCAATGTGGTGCGCTCACTCCGCAAGTGCGCTTTCTTCTCTTTGAATCGCCCAAAGCACGCACGGAAGAGAGCGCACTTGCCGAACGAGTGCGCCCCACTCAAGGGCCTCTGCTTGTTGGGCGCAAACTGTCCCTGCGGGATGGGAGCGCGTATGATTGAACAAGGGGCGCAAACTCTCTTCGCGTATTCGCCAGGCAATCATGGCCCGCATGGCACATACCGAGAACCAGGAGCGCCGGCGCTTGGAAGCAAGCGCCGCAGCGCCGATGGAGCAGCCGCACACGACCGTCAGCGGAAGACCCATCGAGGCGCTCTACACCGCGGAGAGCTTAGGCGACTTCGACGCGGAAAAGGAGTTGGGTGTTCCGGGCCAGTACCCCTTTGCCCGCGGCATTCACGCCACGATGTACCGGGGGCGGTTGTGGACGATGCGGCAGTTCGCGGGCTTTGGAACCCCGCGCGAAACCAACGAGCGGTTTCGATTTCTCGTCGCAAAGGGCCAAACCGGCCTGAGCACCGCGTTTGACCTGCCCACGCTAATGGGTCTGGATAGCGACGATCCCCGCGCCGTGGGCGAAGTCGGCCGGCTGGGCGTAGCGGTGGATACGCTGGACGACGTGCAGCGGCTGTACGAAGGGCTGGACATCGGCGCGCTCTCGGTGTCGATGACAATCAACGCTCCGGCGATTGTGGTTATGGCCTTTTACCTGGCCGCCGCCCAGGACCGCGGCTTCGCGTGGAAGGAACTGCGCGGGACCATCCAGAACGACATCCTCAAGGAGTTCCACGCGCAAAACGAGTTTGTCTTTCCGCCCGAGCCGCACGTGCGGCTGGTGATCGACGTAATTGAGTTCTGCGCCCGGCACGTTCCGCAGTGGTATCCGGTATCGATCAGCGGCTACCACATTCGCGAGGCCGGCTCCACCGCCGGGCAGGAGTTGGCCTTCACGTTGGCCGACGGCATGCACTATGTGGAGCAGACGCTGGAGCGCGGGCTGGAGGTCGACGCCTTCGCGCCGCGGCTGAGTTTTTTCTTTAACGCGCACAACGACTTGTTTGAAGAAGTCGCCAAGTACCGCGCCGCCCGCGTGCTGTGGGCCGACTTGATGCGCGGCCGCTACGGAGCGCGGGAAACATCCTCTTGGAAGTTGCGGTTCCACGCCCAAACCGCGGGCTGCTCGCTCCAGGATAAGGTTCCCGAGTTGAACCTGGTGCGGGTGGCGTACCAGGCGTTGGCGGCGGTGCTGGGCGGCTGTCAGTCGCTTCACACCAACAGCATGGACGAGACGTTGGCCCTGCCCAGCGAGTATGCCGTAACGCTGGCGTTGCTCACGCAGCAGGTGCTGGCGCACGAGACGGGCGTGGTCAACACCGCCGACCCGCTGGGGGGAAGCTACTTTGTCGAGACGCTCACGCGGCAACTGCGCGAAGACGCAGAGCGGTATTTCCAACGGATCGATGAGCTAGGCGGCATGTTAGCCGCCATTGAGACCGGCTACTTCCGCCGCGAGATCGCTGAAGCCGCCTTTGCCTACCAGCGGGAGGTGGACGCCGGGCGCAAGCTCGTTGTCGGCGTCAATGCCTTTCAGCAGGACGACGAACGAGCGCTCGACGTGTTGACCGTTCCCGCCGCGGTGGAAGAAGAACAAATCGCGGCGTTGGGGCGAATCAAGGCCCAGCGCAGCAGCGACGACGTGCGGCGAACGCTGGACGTGGTACGGCGGACCGCGGCCAGCAAGGAAAACCTGCTGCCCGCGCTGATCGACGCCGCTCGCGCGCGGGCAACCATCGGCGAAGCAATGGACGCGATGGCCGACGTATTTGGGCCGTACGTGGCGGCAGTGATGTAAAGGAGCCTGTTCCATGGCGCGTGCTCCGCGAATTGTCCTGGCCAAGATCGGATTGGATGGACACGACCGAGGCGTGAAGGTCGTGGCGCGGGGCCTGCGCGACGCGGGGTTCCACGTCATCTATTCCGGGCTATGGCAGCCCGTGGAAGCCGTGGCGCGCACTGTGGCCGACGAAGACGCCGACTTCCTGGGCGTGAGCCTGCTCAGCGGCGCCCACATGACGCTGGCCCCGCGCCTGCTGGACGCCCTGCGGCAAGCAGGTCTGGAGCAGGTAGGCGTGATCCTCGGCGGCATCATCCCCGAGAGCGACGTTCCCCAACTCCTGGAAATGGGCGTGAAGCGCGTGTTTGGCCCCGGCGCCTCGATCCCCGAAATCGCCGACTACCTCCGTCGCGAAACCGTAGGTCCCGCCTGCCGGGCGAGACCTTCTTAAGGCTTAGGATGGATACTCAATTGGCCCTCAAAGGAATACGATTCCATTTTACTTCGGAAGAAGTTCCCGCCCGGCAGGCGGGCCTACTTTCGCGATGAACGCTGTAGAACAACTTGTGGAGCGATATCGCCAGGGCGACCGGCTGGCCCTGGCGCGGCTCTTGACGTGGGCGGCCGACGCCGACACAAGCCCGCAGGTCCGCGCGGCGCTGGCGGCTGACCCTCCGCCGCGGGTTCCCATGGTCGCATTCACTGGCAACAGCGGAGTGGGCAAGAGCACGCTCATCGGCCGACTCATCGAACACGTGCGCGGCCAAGGTAAGACGGTGGCGGTGCTGGCCTGCGACCCGCAAAGCCCGCTCAGTGGCGGCGCGCTGTTGGGCGACCGCGTGCGCATGAACATCCGCGCCGACGATGACGGCGTGTTTGTCCGTAGCGTAGCCGCCGCCACGGGCGGGCAAGCCATCGCCGACAACCTGGAACTGATGACCGAAATCCTGGCTCGATTCGGCTTTGACGTAGTGCTGGTGGAAACCGTCGGCGCCGGCCAGGGAGACACCGCCGTACGCGCCACGGCCGACGTGGTGGTCCTGCTGGTGCAGCCCGAAGCGGGCGACGAACTGCAATGGGAAAAAGCCGGCGTGCTGGAAATCGCCGACGTGGTGGCGGTCAACAAGGCCGACCTTCCCGGCGCCGAGCGCGCCGAGGCGCAACTCGGCGCCATGCTCCACCTGCCCGGCTACCCGCCCAAGCCCGTGCTCCGCGTGAGCGGCGGCAAGAGCGAGGGCCTCGCCGCGCTCTGGTCGGCCATCGAAGCGACACTCGCCCGACGCGCCTGACTGCGTGCGACGAGTTGAAAGTCGTAAGAAAGAAGGAAGAAAAGAAGGAAAGAAGAAAGCGGAAACGAATTTCCGCACTCCAAGGGGGGATATTTGTGTTCGCTTTCATTTTCTCTTGCCTGGGGCGATTCTATGTGTCGGTCGGTCAAATCACAACGACCACCCGCCGGTGCAATGTGTCGCACGTCGGGCGGTTCCGTCGCGATGGCGATATCTTCGCTCGCGTGGCCAGCAGCGGTCTGGTGGCGCGACCTCCGATTTCATCGGTTCCCGGTAAGTTCTTCCCAACGTCATGAGAGCCGCCATGTCACGGGGCACGGTGTTAGACGCGCAAGAGATCGAACGCCTGCGGCATGACGCGTACAACGCGAGCGTCGTCAAGCGGATCGACATCCACGATGAACTCCTTGTGCTGCGCGTGCGTCCGGATCAGGGAGTGCCGCGTTTTACGCCCGGTCAGTACTCCGTGTTGGGTTTGGGCAATTGGGAGGCGCGCCTGCCGGGCTGCCAGGAAGAGCAACTCGAAGGCAAGGATCTGCGACGGGTGCTCAAGCGAGCGTATTCGCTTTCCTGTTCCCTGTGGGGCGAAGACGATCAGTTGCATGCGCCGCACGAGTTTCCGTACCTGGAGTTTTACATGGTGCTGGTGCGCGAGCGAGAACGACAGCCGCCGGGCCTTACGCCGCGACTGTTCGCGCTGACGACGGGGAGTCGTTTGTTTGTCGGTCCCAAAGCCACCGGACACTACACGCTCCAGGGCGTGCAGCCCGACAATGACGTGATCTTTGTATCCACAGGCACGGGCGAAGCTCCTCACAACGCGATGGTGGCGCAGTTGCTGACAAGCGGCCACCGGGGGCGAATCGTGACGGTGACGTGCGTTCGCCGCCGCCGCGATTTGGGCTACGCGCAGGCGCACCGGCGGCTTGAAGCCTGCTTTGCTAACTATCGATACCTGGCTCTTACCACGCGCGAGCCGGAGAACCTGGACCCCACCCGCCCTGGCTATGTCGGCCGGCGCTACTTGCAAGAGTACTTTGCGTGCGGCGCATTCGAACACGACAGCGGCGTTCCGCTTGATCCTCGGGCCGCGCACGTATTCTTATGCGGCAACCCGACCATGATCGGCGCTCCTAAGAAGGGCGATCACGGCGAATGGCTTTATCCCCAGCCGGTCGGCATGACCGAATTCCTTGAGCAACGCGGATTCCACCGCGACAATCCGATTGCGCCGGGCAGTATTCACTTCGAGAAATATTGGTGAACAAAATGGGGACATTCTGGTTTGGGGATTTGCAACGATGCCGTGTTTCATTGCTCTGGCAACGCCCTTCAAGTCCCCCTACCAGTCGCACCAGGCGGTCTTGCGCTTGTGGAGTTAACCCCGGACGGCGCCCCCTTCCAGAGACGAGATCGTCCGTAGAACAAGGCCTCGCGTTACTGGGTTCCGCGAACCATCGCCCAGGCGCGAGGCCGCGCATTCCATGCCGCACTCTTGTCAATCTTCCATGCGGAATCGCGTCCGTTGCGCCTTGTTATTCCACATTCAACAACAGCGCCGCAGGGTTGTGCAGGCGGGCGATCACGGCGTTGGCGAAGTGGGCGCCCACGTCGCCATCCACCACGCGATGGTCGAACGAGAACGAAAGGTAGAGCAGGTCCGCCGGGCGCAAACGGCCTTGCGCGTCATAGACCGGGCGGCGCACGATCTTGCCCACGCCCATGATGGCCACTTGCGGCGGCGGGATGATCGGCGTTGAGATCAACCCGCCGACGTTGCCGATCGAAGTAATGGTGAACGTGGCCCCGCGCACGTCCGCCAGCCGCACCTTGCCCGAGCGGGCGTCGTCGCTAAGGCGTTCAATTTCGCGGGCAAGCGCCAGCACGTCTTTTTGATCGGCGTCGTGGATCACGGGCACGATCAGTCCTTGCGGCGTGGCCGCGGCGAACCCCACGTGGTACTGGTCGTGCAGCACGATTTCCTCGGCCGCGTCGTCCAGCGAGGCGTTGATCAGCGGAAATTCCTTCAGGGCTTCAACGGCGGCGCGAACCAGGAAGGCGAGATAGGTGAGCTTGACCGACGCTTGCGCGCACTTTGGCTTGAGCGATTCGCGCAGTTGGACCAGGGCCGTGGCGTCGCACTCGTCGATCAGGCTGTAATGAGGGATCGTCCGCTTGGCGCGGGTCATCGTCTCGGCGATGGTGCGCCGCAAGCCGCGCATGGGAATCCGCGAGCCGAGGGAGTGCCCAGAGCCGGAAGGAGCGGAGGGCGGAGCGTCGAGAGTCGAGAGCGGAGAGCCGGAATCGCCGGCCTCTGGCTCCCGTCTCTCCGCTCTCGACTCTCGACGCTCCGCTCTCAACTCTCCGCTCTCCGCCACGTCGCGCATCAACACGCGGCCGCCAGGGCCGGTCCCTTGGACCGCCGCAAGATCGACGCCCAACTGCCTGGCGCGGCGGCGAACCGAAGGAGCCGCCCGCACCCGCACCCCGTCGCTCCATGCCTCTGCTCGTTGCGGCTCCCGGCTCTCAACGCTCGACTCTCCGCTCTCGTCGTTTGGCTCTCCGCCTTCAACCACATGCGCCACGGGGGCGTCGCTCCGCTCAGTTCCAGCCACCAGTTCTTCAACTCGTTCTGGCTCTTGACTCTCGTCTCTCGTCTCTCCGATTTCATACGTTAGCACCGGCACGCCCACTTTGATGGTTTGGCCCGGTTCGGCTTGCAGTTCTTGCACCACGCCAGCGAACGGCGAAGGAATGGGCATGACCGCCTTGTCGGTCATCACTTCCAGGAGCGGTTGACCATGCGCGACGGATTGGCCCGGCGCCACCAGCCATTCCACCAGTTCGGCTTCGTAGATTCCCTCGCCAATTTCGGGAAGGCGAAATTCCATCGGCGCTACGCCTCCTCGGTCGCTAAGGATAGCAGGGCTTCTTTGACCGGGGGAAGTTGCGGCACGGAGTTTTGCTCGTAAACGGGGTTCAAGCCGATACCCGGAAGATGCTTTCCCGCCAGCACCCGCGGCCGGGCCAAGAGGTCGTAGAAGTGTTCGTCGATTACGCGCCGCAGCAGGTGTTCGCCGAAGTTGGTGACCTCGGTGTCTTCGTTGACCATCAGGAACCGCCCTGTCTTTTGCACACTGCGGCTGATTGCCTTCCAGTCATAGGGAAAGATGCTGCGCAGGTCGAACACGTCAAAACGTAAGTCGTGTTCGGCCGCCAGTTGATCGGCCGCCTGCGCGCATAGCGGCAACATTCGCCCGAAGCTGACCACGGTGGCGGCGGTCCCTTCCCGCACTTGCTCGGCGACGCCCAGGGGAATCAGGTATTCCCGCACCTCGGGCCAGCGGGGCTGCCAGCCGGTGCGGTCGTCCACGGGCGCGTCGATCATGGCTTTCAATTGGGATTCGTCCTCCGGCTCGCCGGGAATTTTTTTCTCGCCCCGCACGCGGAGCAGCGACTTGGGCAGAAGCACCAACACCGGGTTGGGGTCGACAATGGCCGAGAGCATCAGCCCGTAGGCGTCCAAGGGGTTGCTGGGGGCGACAATCTTCCAGCCGGCCAGGCGGCTGGCCCAACTGTCGAACGAATGCGAGTGATACAAGCTGCCGTGAATGCCCGATCCGTTGGGGGTCATGACCACAATCGGCATCTCAAACTCGCCGCCGCTGGCCCAGCGCTGGTTGCCCGCCACCTTAAGTAAGTCGATCGCGTTGAAGATGTAGTCGCAGAACTGAATTTCGGCCACGGGCCGCCCGCCCGCGTAAGCGACGCCCAGCGCCGCGCCAATGATCCCCCGCTCATCCAGCGGCGAGTTCCAGGCCGTCTTCAAACCCTGAGTCACGGTGAACACGCCGCCCAAGGGCGGACCCACGTCTTCGCCGAAGACATCGGTCACGCCCAAATGCGTTTCGCCGTAGTGCAGAGCCAGACGGACGGCTTGAGCGAGTGTGGCCATGGCAAGGAAGAGGCAAAATGCAAATTAGGAATTGCGAAAGGAAAATTGAAAGATAGGGGCGGCGACAACTTGTACGGAGGGGGCCGGCTCAGCGCGGGAAATTGCAAATTGATTATACTGCGATATTATTCTATTCTGATAACTATCTTCATTTTTCACGTTGCAATTACTAATTTGCAACTTCCTCCTTTGCAATGTCGTCTGAGCTCGCTTTACCTCGGCAGGCCGGTGTAATCTTGCGGATACACGGCGTCGACGGAACTGGGAGCGTAGGTATGCATCAGCACGTCCTCGAGCCGGGGGCGAGGCTCTTGAAGGACCTGCTGGAGCGCCGCTTCGACTTCGTGCCGCGCTTCGTCGTGAACCGTCTTGATTTGCACTCGGTCCAACAATCCCGCCCGCTGGAGCTTCGCTTCGAAAATCGGAATACAGTCTCGTTCGCCCTCGACCCGGATGGCGCCGCTGGAGGACGAATGGCCGTACAGTCGCGAGACGCGGGCTTCCAGCAAATACGGGCGGCGCTGGGTGCGGCACCACGCCGCGGCTCGTTCGATGGCCCGCCAACTGGCGATGGGATCGTTGCCGTCCACCCTTTCCGCCGGGATTCCGAAAGCGGCGCCGCGATCGGCGATCCACTCTTCGCCGTGCTGTGTGCGGGCGGGCGTCGAGATGCCCCAGTCGTTGTTCGTGACGATCATCAGCACCGGCAGTTCGTTCTCCGGGCGCGTACTCCAGATCAGACAGGAGGCGAAGTCTCCCTGGGCCGTGCCCGCGTCACCGCCAATGACAATGCTGACCCCGTCGCTGCCGTGGCGTTTCTGAACGATCGCCGTGCCCGGCGCAATGACGAACTGGTTCTCCACCGTCGACGAGACCGGCACGACGTTCCATTCCCTCCGGGCGAAGTGTCCAACGAAGTTGCGTCCCTTCGAAAATGGATCCGTCACGGTGCTGGCCATCTGGCGAATGGCGTCGCTCACGTCCATACCCATCGCCACCATCACGGCGCTGTTGCGGTAATGCAGGTGCAGGTAGTCGTAATCCGGCCCGCGGCCTTTCTTCACTTGCAGCCCCAGGCAGATGCTAAACGCCTCTTCGCCGGGGCCGCCGATCCAGAAGAAGCCCTCGCCCGACTTGCTCATCTTAATCATCCGCTCTTCTAAGGCGCGAGAGCGGACCATCAGGCGATGAATCTCCCGGCAGCGCTCGGCGGGAAGCCATTCTTCGCCACTGACGAGCGCGTCGGGCGGTGGAGGCAGCCGCGCCGGAACGGTTGGATGAGTTCTTCGCACCATGACAAGCCTGGTTGCGTGGGTTTCTTAATGTAGGTCACCCGCTGGAGCGAGTGACTAACGGCTCGCGACAGCGAGCCTTTTGGCGTTTGCTTGCTGCGCAAGCGGCTGGTCACTCGCGGAGCGAGTGACCTATCCTGGTCGGCTCACAAGCCGATCGGGGCCACGTGTCGTCCTTCTCGGGCAGGGTGGCAAGTTGCGATTCGTAGTACGCTTGCACGCCGTCGGTAAGGATGCGTTCGGCGCCCGCGAAGAAACGCTCGGCGTCGAACCACGGCTCTTGATACGTTTCCAACAATTCTTCAATGGTCGCTTGCGAGTGATGGACTTCTTGTGCCTCGTGATAGGTCAGGTAGCCCAGGTTCACCGGCTTGTCGAGCGTGGCGTTGAGCTTCTTCATGCCCGCGATCCACGGCGTCCACAAGGCGTTGGCGGCCCAGTTCTCGATGGCGAAGGAAGCCCCCAGCGCCACGTTCTGGTCAGTGCTGGCGTAGGTGGTGAAGGTTTCTTCGACAAATTTCCTGGTCCCTGGCTGCGCGATCCAGATCTTGCCCAAGTCTTCAAACTCCAGGCCCAAGCCGCGCGCGGTGTTCTGCATCCACGTAAAGTGGACGGTGGCCGGACTCCATTGGCCGGTTAACTCGCCCTCGAACCCGTCCTTGTAAGGGATGCCCTTTTCGTTGAGCAGCACCTTCAAACGCTCGAAGTACGCCTCGGGCGTGCGGGCGTTAGCCACCAGTTTGGCCTGGGCCACGTCAAACTGTAAACCGAAGACCGAGAACTGCTGAATCTCATGCCGTGCCTGGGCGAAGGTGACGCCCTGCGCGAATCGCGCTAAGTATTGGTTGTTGGCGATAATGGGGTGACACAGCACGCGGGCCGCAGCGTCAGCGACCATCTGTTGAAAACCGCTGGCCCGTTTGGGGGCAATTTCCCCCTGCTTGACCAGGCCGCGGACTTTCGACATTACCTGGTCGGCCTGCTGGGCGAAGAGCTTCAGGTATTCGGGAACGGCGCCTGCGATCACGCCCGCTTGGGCCAATAGCTCCATTGCCGGGGTTTCCAGCGGCGCGTTGCGCGTAGATAGCATCGGAACCTCCCGGTGTTCGAGAAGGTGTTTCTCGGCCCCCATTCGAAGAGCGCAAACTAGAGTTCCGTCCCCGCCGCTCTTCTTCCCCTTAACGTGAATCCGATGTGCGACACGTTCGCGGCCACGCCCCGGCAGAAAAGAAATGCGCCGGCCGGGGAGACATGGGAACTTCAAGGAATTATATGCGCGAAGACTCGGCGGGCAAATTGTTCGAATGGTTGCCCTCGCCCGGCGCCTGTATATCATTCCCCTAGTCGCCGCTCTTCGCTTCGGATCGTCGCGGGGCGTCTTGTTCGCCTCGTAAACGACGAATCGTTTGCATTCGCATGGGGGAAGCGTTGCGATGACGATCAATGTTCTGAAGTTAAAGACGATCCACCACGTCGAACTGCTGGTGGGGAACGCCAAGCAAGCCGCTTTCTTTTACCGGCGGGCGTTCGGCTTCTCGCAGGCTGCCTACGCGGGGCCGGAAACGGGTGTCAAGGAGCAAGCCTCCTACGCGCTGACGCAAGGCGACATCCGCCTGCTGGTCAGCACGCCGCTGTTCCCCGACGATCCGATGGCCGAGCACCTACGCAAACATGGCGACGGTGTGCTGGACATCGCCTTCGAGGTCGAGGACGTGGACGCCGCGTTCCAGGCGGCGGTCGCCGCGGGCGCGCAAGTCGCCCTGCCGCCGTACACCCGGTCGGACGAGAACGGCCAGGTCCGCCGCGCCAAGATCCGCGCGTACGGCGATACGTTGCACTCGTTCATCTCTTTGCAGGATTACGCCGGGCCGTTTCTGCCCGGTTATCAGGCCCGCCGCAAGCCGGCGCCGAGCCTGGGCTTGAAGTCGATCGATCACATCGTGGGCAATGTCGAGCAAGGCCGCATGAACGACTGGGGCGCCTATTACAACCGCGTGCTAGGCTTCCACCAGTTCATGACCTTTGACGACAAGGACATTTCCACCGAGTTCAGTGCGCTGCGCAGCCAGGTCATGGCCGACCCGAAGTTGGCCATCAAGTTTCCCATCAACGAGCCGGCGCCGGGGCGACGCAAGAGCCAAATCCAGGAGTACCTGGAGTACAACGCCGGCGCTGGCGTGCAGCACATCGCGCTCACCACCGACGACATCATTCACACGGTCTCACTGCTGCGGGAAAACGGTGTCGAATTCCTTGACGTGCCCGACGCCTATTACGACCTGATCTGGGACCGCGTGGGCGAAATCTCGGCGGACCACGAGGCGATCCGTCGCAACCGAATCCTGGTGGACCGCGACGAAAAAGGCTACCTCCTGCAACTATTCACCCGGCCGGTCGAGGACCGGCCGACGTTGTTTTACGAAATCATCCAACGCGAAGGGTGCCAGGGCTTCGGCAAGGGCAATTTCAAAGCCCTGTTCGAGGCCATCGAGCGCGAGCAAGCGTTGCGAGGCAACTTGTGAGGAGCGCGGAGTGATGGAGTAGTGGAGTGAGGGTTAACTTTCTTCCGTAATACTCCAACACTCCATCTTCTCGGACTCCGACCTGTTGGCTCTCGACTTACCGCCATGCCGCCTTATCATCAACTCGGCGAAATTCCTCGGAAGCGACATACTGCTTTCCGCCAGGCTGACGGCGCGCTTTATGGCGAACACCTGGTGGGAAGCCTGGGGTTCTCTGGCCCTGCGTCGCTGCTGTATCACCGTCGCCGGCCGACCAGCGTGCTGGCGACGCGCTTGGTAGGCAAACTCGACTGGCGGGTCGATCCCGAAGCAGCGCTGCGAATGCGGCACTTCCGTCTGAAAGATACGCCCGTCGTCGCTAGCGCCGTGCTGAACCGCACGCCGGTGTTGTTCAACCGGGACGTGGCGCTGCACGTGGTTCGCACGGAGAAGACCGACAACTTTTTCTACCGCAACGCTCAAGGCGATGAGGTCGTCTACGTGTGCGAGGGTGAAGGCGTGCTGGAATCGCAAATGGGCGAATTGCCCTTTCGCCAGGGCGACTACGTGGTGATTCCCCGCGGAATCCTGCATCGCTGGCGGTTGGCGAGCGCGGCCTGGATGTTGGTGATCGAAAGCGCCGGCCACATCCGCCCGCCGCGGCGGTATCGCAACGAATTCGGCCAACTCTTGGAGCATAGCCCCTACTGCGAACGCGACATCGGCCGCCCCATGCAACTGCCGCTCCATGACGAGCAGGGAGAGTTCCGCCTGATCGTCAAGCGCGAGGACGCTTGGACCGAGGTGGTCCTCGACCATCACCCCTTGGACGTGGTGGGCTGGGACGGTTGCTATTATCCCTGGACGCTATCGATCCACGATTTCGAGCCGATCACCGGCAGCTTGCACCAGCCGCCGCCGGTGCATCAGACGTTCGAGTCCGAGGGCTTTGTCGTTTGCTCCTTCGTCCCGCGGATGTTCGACTACCACCCCCAGGCGGTTCCCGCCCCGTACAACCATTCCAACGTCAACAGCGACGAGGTGCTGTTCTACGCCAACGACGAGTTCATGAGCCGCAAGGGAATCGCCCATGGCTCGTTGACGCTGCACCCCAGCGGCCTGCCGCATGGGCCGCACCCTGGCCGGGCCGAAGCGTCGATTGGCAAGCAACGGACCGAAGAGTTGGCGGTGATGCTGGACACCTTCCGCCCGTTGTCGGTCGCGCGTGCCGTCTTGGAATATGAAGACCCTGCCTACGGCCGCTCCTGGCTCGATGAGTAGCCTGCCACAAAGCCTGTGCGTTCTACTGGCCGACAGCCTCGACTATGCCGGCGCGTTTCCGCCCGCGAGTCTGCCGCTGGAGGCGGCGCTGCGCAATTACCTTGCCTATCGAACGAGCGAAGACGCCTGGATGCTCGGTCGCTTTGTCTGTCCCGCGGCGCGGCTGGAGGAGTTGCGCTCGCTGCGGGCGTTGTGGCCCGAGGCGGCGCCTTTGCGGCTGGCGGTGGTGGGACAAGCGGGCCAGACGCACGATGATTTTCTTGCTGGTTTCGAGGCCGACATTGAGCACGTGGAGAAGTTCCTTGAGCGGCGTGGTGCGCAAGTCCGCGTGGAGTCGTATGAAACACGTTTGCATCCCGCCGTCTTTGCGACCAACCGTGTTCCGCTGGAGACATTCCTTGCCAACGTGCGGCAGCGCCTCGGCGGGGGAAACGCCGCGCCGTTGTCGGTCTTCCTGGAACCGCCGCTGACGCCAGATTTGACGACGACAACGGAAGCGGCGATCGCGGCGTTTGCAACGCACGGCGACCATGACCTTCGGTTTGGTTTGAAAATGCGTCTGGGCGGCGAGTCGGCGGCGGCGTTTCCCGCGGCGGACCTGGTCGCCCGGCTGATTGTCGCCTGCCGCGAGGCGGGATGTGTCGGGAAAGCGACCGCGGGATTGCATCATCCGCTGGGATGCCGCGACGAGGAGCTAGGCGCGTGGCGGTTTGGGTTTGTGAATCTCTTTGCCGCCGCCGTGCTGGCGGACGTGCACGGCTTTCCGCCGTCGCAAGTCGAAGCGATTCTCCAAGACGCCGAGGCCGCAAATTTCCACTTCACGGAAGATGCTTTCGCTTGGCGGCAACTCTCCGCATCCAAGGAACAAATTGCCGCGGCCCGCAACACGTCGCTGATCTCGTTTGGAAGTTGCAGCTTCGACGAGCCGGTTGCCGGATTGCACACATGGTTGCGCCGCAATGCCCACGAGACCGACCGCGCCAAAGGGTAACGGAGAGCGATGGCAGGCACAGAGGAGAGCCCGCGCGGGAGGCCATGCATTGCATGGATGACACGGGTCGAAAGGAGTTTGGTAGTCTGTCATTAATAACGGGAGTCGCAGCACTTCCGATGGAAGCGTCGGGAAATGGTTAAACTCTGGCGGGTCCCGTCGCGGGTAGATCGGTGCGACGACAAACGAACGCCGTCCGCCTCCATTCTTCGCAGTTTTTCACGATCTTTTCCGCCGTATTATCCGTGGTGAGTCCCTCAGGCACGGCCCTTAAATCCCATGACCCAATCGGTGCTTCGTAGCTTTATCTCCGTCGCGCCCGACTCGCATTTTCCGCTGCAAAATCTCCCGTATGGCGTGTTTCGCTCCACGCCGGGCGAGGCGCCGCGGATCGGCGTGGCGATCGGCAAGTTGGTCCTGGATTTGGCGATCCTGGAGGACGCGGGCTTATTGAAGCCACCGGCCTACGGAGGCGAGAAACTCTTTCATCGCCCGTCGCTCAATCCGTTTCTGGCGCTCGGCCGGACCGCGTGGCGAGAAGTGCGGCGGCAAGTTCAGGAAGTGCTCCGGGAAGACAACGCGGTTTTGCGCGACAATGCGGCGCTCCGCGAACAGGCGCTGCTGCCGCGGAACAACGTGGAGATGTTATTGCCGATGGAGATCGGCGACTACACCGATTTCTACTCCTCGCGCCACCACGCCACGAACGTCGGCGCCATGCTCCGTGGTAGAGACAACGCCTTGATGCCCAACTGGCTGCATCTGCCGGTGGCGTATCATGGTCGCGCTAGTTCCGTGGTGGCGAGCGGAACGGACCTGCATCGCCCTTGCGGCCAGCGCCTGCCCGACGGAGCCAAGCAGCCGGTCTTCGGCCCTAGCCGCGCCGTGGATTTTGAGCTGGAGATCGGCTTTGTGATCGGTCCCGGCAATCGACTTGGCGAACCGATATCGACCAGCGAAGCGCTCGAACACGTCTTCGGCCTGGTGCTGGTCAACGACTGGAGCGCCCGCGACATTCAGAAGTGGGAGTACGCGCCGCTCGGCCCGTTCCTGGCCAAGAACTTCGGCACGTCGATCTCGCCCTGGGTGGTCACGTTGGAGGCGCTGGAGCCGTTCCAGACCGAAGGCCCGCTGCAGGACCCGCCGCCCTTGCCGTACTTGCAGACCGAGGGCAACCCCACCTGGGACCTGTCGCTGGAAGTCTGGCTGCAGTCGGAGAAGATGTCCTCGCCAGTTCGGGTCTGCGCCTCGAACTTGCGACACCTGTATTGGAACATTCGACAGCAAGTGGCCCATCACACTTGCGGTGGGTGCAACCTTCGTCCCGGCGACCTGCTGGCGACGGGAACCATCAGCGGTCCCGCGCCCGACTCTCGCGGCTGTCTCTTGGAGTTGACCGAAGGCGGCAAGACGCCGCTGGAATTGCCCGGGGGCGAATTGCGGCGGTTCCTTGAAGACGGCGACCGCGTGACCCTGACTGCGTGGAGCCAGGGCGACGGGTATCGGATCGGATTTGGCGAGGTGACCAGCAAGCTACTGCCGGCGCCTACCGAGTCGCGCGCCGCTGCATGTCGTTAGACTCTTGGCAAAGCGCGAGAGCGCGTATTCACCAAGGCGTGACGGCTACAATGGAGGTCACTCGTTGGAGTAACCAATGGCGAGCGAAGCGAGCCGCGGAAGCCGCTTGTCTCCCAAACGGTTGGCTACTGGTGGAGCGAGTAACCTACATTGAAGAATCCGTCACGCCTGCCTGAATATGTTCTCGCTTACTCGGGGAAGCCACCACGATGTCGATTGAGTTCCTTTGCGGGCAGTGCGGCAAGCAACTTCGCACTGCCGACGACACGGCGGGCAAGATGGCGCGTTGTCCCGCGTGCGGCAACATCCAGCGGGTTCCACTGCAAGACGCCGGCCGGCCCGCACCGCCGCCACCCGAGGACTCCGCCAACCCGTTTGCGGAGCGTCAATCGCCAGCGCCAGGCCCGTCGCCTTTCGGCCCGGTTGCCACCTCCAACCCGTTCGCCGAGAAACCGGCGCCGTCCAACCCCTACGCGGCGCCAAGCTACACCGGAGGTTATCAACCCTTCGCCGTGCAAGAAGGTTACGCGCGGGCCAAAGTGCAAGGGCCGGCGGTGGCGCTGATGGTCGTGTACGGCCTGGGAGCAGCGATGATGGGGTTTGTGCTGGTCATGTTCCTGGTATTGATGGCGACGGGAGAGCAAATCGAGTGGGAGGGGCTGCTTCAGTTCGTCATCACGTTTCCCTTATGCGCTTTCGTCGTGTACGGAGCGAACAAGATGCGGCAATTGGAAAGCTACAACCAGGCGCTCGCCGCCGCGATTTGCGCCATGCTCCCCTGCACCGGCTGTTGCCTGCTGGGCCTGCCCTTCGGCATTTGGGCCATTCTCGCGCTCCAAGACCCGCACGTGAAGGCGGCATTCCGCTAACGCTGGCTTGTAGCGGGCCGTAGTCCGCCTTCTTCACCTGGGTTTTCCACCCGCACGGTTTGCGTGGGAAGGGCGAACTCGATGCCGTTCTGGGCGAAACGGTCGTACAAGGCCAGGTTCATCGCCTGCTGGATGTCCATGTACAATTTGAAGTCCGCCTTGAGGACGTAATACACCACCTCAAAGTTCAGCGAGTACGATCCGAACTCTTTGAAATGCGCCCGGTCGAAGCGCGCTTCGGGCTGCGATTCGACGATCTCGCGAATCATGGCGGGAATTTCGGCGAGTTTCTCGCGCGGGGTGTTGTAGGTCACTCCCAGCGAGAACTGCACTCGCCGTTCAACCATCCGCTTGTAATTGCGAATACGGCTTTGCAGCAGGTCGTTGTTCGACAGCACCAGTTGTTCGCCCGACAGGCTCCGCAGGCGCGTTGTCTTCAGACCGATCTTTTCCACGTTGCCTTGGAAGTCGCCCACGGTAATGAAGTCGCCCAGCACAAACGGCTTGTCCAGCACAATCGACAGCGAGGCGAACAAGTCGCCCAGGATATTCTGCGCCGCCAGCGCGACCGCAATCCCTCCGATGCCTAGCCCGGCAATCAGGGCTGTGACCTCGATGCCCACGTTGTCCAGCGCCAACAGCACCAGCACCGTGAAGAACGCCAGCTTGCCGATAAAGCTCAGGGCCGAAACCGTGGTGACGCTGGCCGGGTCTTTCTCGCGGCGCCGCAGGGCGTATTGCTCCAGCCCCACGTTAATGGCCGTATTGCCCCAGATCGCTGCTTGCGCCAACAGCGCTAGAATGACGGCCGCTTCCACCACGTCGCGGGCCTTGGTGGGCAGCACCAACGCCAAGCTCCCCAAGTAGAGCGACAGCGCCAACAGGAACCAGAACCGCGTCTGACGAAAAGCCGCAACCAGGGCGTCGTCCCAAAGCGTCTCGACGCGCTCGGCCAAGCGCGCCGCGCGCCGCGCCAACACGGCCTGCACCAAGGGCAGCAGCAGGACTCCGGCCAGCACAATCGCCAAAGCGATCAACCATTGCTGGAGCGAATTGCCATACAGCGCGTTGTCTAGCGCCGCCCGGCGCGTCCACTGTTCCCATTGCTCTTGCCACGGCATGGAGCGTCTCCCTTGCTTGTTTTGTCGGCGAACTCGGACTATACCAGAACACCGTCTTTTTCTCGAAGGAGATTTGTAATGCGTATTGTTCTTTCCACATTCCTCGCCGCGGCGCTCCTGCTGGCGCACGGCCTTACGGCGCCTGCGGCCGAACCGTTCAAGGACCGCTGCGTGGTGCTGATTAGCATCGACGGCCTGGCGGGCTTTTACTTCGATGATCCCCAGGCCGATCTTCCCACATTGCGGCGCCTGGCCCGCGAGGGCGCTCGCGTGGAAGGGTTGGAATGCTCGTTTCCTTCAGTCACCTGGCCCAACCACACCACGCTGGTCACGGGCGTGCCGCCGGCCAAGCATGGCGTGATCGGCAACAACTTCTTAAGCCGCGAATCGGGCTCCAAGGTTCCGTTCATTCCCGACCCGCTGTTTGATAAGGACGAGATCGTCAAGTCGCCCACGGTGTACGACGCGGCCCACGCCGCGGGGTTGACCACCGCGGGCGTCATCTGGCCGGCCACGCGCAACGCCAAGACGCTTGACTGGACTGTGCCCGACATGGGCGGCGACGAAGCCTGGCCGCAGTACGGCACGCGCTCCTGGCTGGCCGAGCTGCAAGCCGCGGGCATTCCCGTCGAACGGCATGGAGCGTGGGTCCGTGAGTCCAGCGGCGGCGTGCAGCGCGATTGGCTCTACACGCGGTTGGCGCGGCACCTGTTTGAGCATCACCCGCCCAATTTGCTGCTGATCCACTTGGTCGAAGTCGATCACGTTCAGCATCGGTACGGGCCGCGCACCCCTGAAGCGTATTGGTCGGTGAGCCACGCCGATGACCGCCTGCGCGACATTGTGGAAGCCGCCAAAAAATCGTCCTACGCCGACAAGACCACGTTCGTCGTGGCCAGCGACCACGGCTTCTTTCCCATCGAGCAAGACATTCGCCCCAACGTGCTGCTGCGGCAAATGGAGCTATTAAAGGTCGAAGGCGGCAAGCTGGGCGACAAGCAGGCGTATTGCGTCTCGCAGGGCGGCGGGTGCATGGTGTACATTTTGGACGACGAGCATCGCCAGGAAATCGCCGGGAAACTGACGAAGGCATTCGCTGCAATGGAAGGCGTCGAAGCCGTGATCGGGCCGGAAGACTTCGCCAAGATCGGCCAGCCCACGCCGCAAGAAGATCCACGCGCGCCCGACCTGTGGCTGGCGGCCAAGTCGGGCTATTCCTTCAGCGACGATCACGCCAGCGACTCGCCGGTGGGGCGCCGCGCCACACGCGCCGGCACGCATGGCTATCTGCCCGGCGATCCCGACATGCTCGGCACGCTGGTCATCTCGGGCTACGGCGTGAAGACGGGCGCGAAGCTCGGCCGGGTATCGAACCTCGACGTAGCGCCAACCATCGCCGCGCTGTTGGGGGTTCCGTTCCCGTCGGCCGATGGCAAACCGCTAACCGACATCTTTACGGCGAACGGCGCCCCCAACGCCGGCCGAAATTAACGAAGGACGCTAGTTGGCGAATCGTCCCAAAAAGCTTCGTGCATTCTCGCGCGAAGCAAGGGCGTCACCCGCCAACGCTCGCCGACAATTTTTCCCGCAGGTGGGAATACTCGCGCCTCCCTGCGCATCTAAGAGGGATATGTCCTCCCGCGCACCGAAAACCTGATGAACTTTCGGGCGAGGTTCTTCGCGAACCTTATCACGGTTGGTTCGTCTCTTCTTTCAGAGCAACGACAAGGTAATTGCCCGCGGCGCGACAGCCGCTAGAGGAATTCCGCATGACGATGCTTGGCTCGAAGTTCGATTTGGAACACCAGTGCAAGGGGCGCTTCGCCTTTCCCGAGGCGTTTACGCTGTCCGCGCGACGTCTGCGCTTGTGACGCCTGGCCGCATCCGTTGGGAATCCAGCAGGACCCGATGCCGCCAGCGGCATCGGGTTTTTTATTGGGCCGGTAGCTTAGATGGTAAAGCGCCTGGTTGAAGCCCAGGAGACACGGGTTCGAGCACCGTCAGGCCCACTTAGCGCTCCCAGTGCGCGCACAACACACCCTCCGCTGCCGCCCGGCGGCAGGCAAGGGCAATCAGAACGTGGCGAAGTTTGGCATCGCGCCTGGTCGGGGTCCAGGAGAACGCCGGTTCGAATCCGGCCGTTCTGACTGATGAGGAGTATCGGAGTGAGAACGTCAATCTTTCTCCCTGAGCCTTTTCGTCCGAAACGCGTCCAAGAGAAATACCGCGGCGGGATTGCGTCGTGACGAGTTAACGGAAGTCACCCGGCCGGATGAGGAACCTGTTTTGAAAACAGATGGCGGCCTTGCGTCGCTTGTGGGTTCGAGTCCCACGGCTTCCGCTGGAGGAAAGACGAGAGCGGAGAGCGGAGAGATGGGAGCCAGAAGGAAGGCGCCTGTCTTTTCGCTTTTTACCTTTGCTCTCGTCTCTCCGCTCTCTGCTAACTTCGGGCTCATGGTCCAATAGGAAGACACCAGCTTCGCACGCTGGAAATCCCGGTGCAAATCCGGGTGAGTCCACTCACGAACAACTTGGTCCCGTGGTCCAACGGCCACGACGCTTGGCTCACATCCAGGAAACGATGGTTCGATTCCATCCGGGACCACTGCGACATCGGCTTGGTAGGCAATCGGCAGACCACCTTGGCTTAGAACCAGGGATGCTGTGGGTTCGACCCCCACCCGAGCCACTGATCAAAGCGGAGAGGCGAGAGCAAAGAGCCGAAAGACAGACGCGTTTCTCTGACTCTCCGCTCTCGACTCTCCGCTACTACTCTGCGTTTGGCTCGATGGTGAAAAGGACATCATGCCTCGCTTCGAACGAGGTGTTCCGGGTTCGAGTCCTGGTCGAGCTACTGCCTATTGCTTGCAAACGGAAGGGCCACCCGATGGGCGACGGGACCCGGTTGGAAGCCGGTGGAGCTTAACGGCCTTGCGGGTTCGACTCCCGCTCCTTCCGCCTTCATCCCGATGGTGTAGCGGAGCGCACAAGACTCTCCTAAGGTCTTGGTCCTGGTTCGACTCCAGGTCGGGATGCTCCGCCTCGGCGGCGTGAGGAGCGAGCCATCATATGGTTCCTGCGACCACCACTTGGATTGTCGCTCAGACTTGCCAAATCTGAGATCTCGTTCTCCGTCTCCATGCCGCTACGAGGCGTTTTTTCACAAAAGGGGCCGCCATGTTGATCACCGAACCAAAACGCGAATTCATCATCAAAGACACGCACCGTGGTCTCTGGTACGAAGACGGCGAACTGGTCGAAGTCCTGAAAGCAGGCCGGTACGAGATTCCTCCCCCGCGCCGCTGGCTGCGCCGGCTGCCGCGCGTCGAATGCGTGCTGGTCGATGTGCGCGAACGCGACCTGACCATCAAAGGCCAGGAAATTCTCACGGCCGACAAGGTGGCTATTCGCGTGAGCATCCTCGTCCAGTTCCGCGTCACCGATCCGCAGGCGGCCGTTCACAATGTGGAGAACTTCGAAGATCGGCTCTATAGCGACGTGCAATTGGCCGCCCGCCGCTCGCTGGCGTCGATGGTGCTGGAGGAGATCCTCACCAACCGCAACCGCCTGAGTGAGGAAATCCTGGTGGACGTGAAGGAGATCGCCACCGGCTATGGCGTCGCCATTCGCCGCGCCGACGTAAAGGACCTGATCTTCCCAGGCAATCTTCAAGAGATCATGAACCGCGTGCTGGCCGCCGAGCGCAATAGCCAAGCGCAATTGGTCGAAGCCCGCACTCGGGCCGAAGTTGAAGAACTCCAAGCCAAGTCGCGCGCCGAATGCAAGCGTCGAGAAGGCGAGGCCGACGCCGAAGCACGGCGTTTGCAACAACGGTGCGAGGCCGAGGCCGTCCGTGTCCAGGCCGAAGCCGAAGCCCAGGCGTACGCCGAACGGGTGAAAGTGGCGGAAACCTTGGAACAGCACCCGGCCCTGCTTCGGATGGCCGAACTGGAGACGCTGCGCGCCATGGCCAAGAACGCCAACGCTCGGCTCTATCTGGGCGTGGATCGCCCCGCCGCGACGCTCGGCGGCTCGGAAGCGAATCATCACGGTTCCTCGTAAGACGAACCCGAGCAACGGCGTCCCTACAAAAAGCGGGCGCCAGCTTTTGCACCTCGCTACGTAAACCGGGGCGCCGTGAGCGTTTGCGGCGTTCGACGTAGAAGCCCGACGTGTTAGCGAGGAAGCGACTCCGAAGGCGGCTTTCCCTCGCTCATGCGTTTTGACGTTGCGTTGTTCGTTGGCGCCGCCCCTGCCGAGCTTGCTCGGCAGAGTGGTGATTTTGCACTAGACGCTGAGAAAGCCACGTTTCCTCGCTCCCCGGTTTCTCAGATTTTCCGTGACTAGTGCAGAATCATTATCCCACCGAGGCACGCTCAGTGGAGGAAGTGCAAAACTTCAAAACTAACGCCCCGGGGCTTCCAAGACGCGCGCCGCCTGATGCAAGAAGCGGTTGCGCTTCGGACTTGCGTAGGTTCGGTGGAAGTCTCGCAATCTCCGAGCCGCGCGACACCGCCTTCCCTTCTCTTCTTGCTCGGGTTCCCCTGTCCTGGGGCGGCCGATTAGAATGCCATAAGGCCGCATGAAGTCGCGTCCCAAGGAATCACGGCCGTACACGTCTTGCTGCGCGGCGCGGCGGGAACCGCCAAATGAGTCGCAGGAATCACAATCCGGGTTGCGAAAGGGCCTCCTCCTAAGTGCGAAAGCCGGTCGGCGGGGCGACGTGCATCCGAGGCGAGGCGTGCTCTTCCCTTCCCCAACGCATGGAAGCGGTCGGAATGGCGCGTGTTTCGCAGAGATTCGACATGCAAGACCTGGCAACGTGGCCACTTCGCGGCAGTGGGGAAGTCATGCTGAAATTTTGGAAAAGATGGGTCGAACGACGGTCGTCCAGTTCGTCGGGCGCCGCGGAATCGTTGCGAAAACCACCATCTCGGCGGGAGCAGGTCAACACGAACATGGCGGGCAGCGCGGAGCAGTTTGCGAAATTAGTCGAAGGGGTGCGGGATTACGCTATCTTCCTGCTTGACCGGGAGGGAAACGTCTCTAGCTGGAACGCGGGCGCGGAGCGTATTAAAGGTTATCGCGCCGAGGAGATCATCGGCGAACATTTTTCCTGCTTTTATCCTAAGGAAGTTATATCGTCGGGCTGGCCCGCTCATGAACTACAAATGGCGGCCGCCACGGGACGGTTCGAAGACGAGGGATGGCGCATCCGCAAGGACGGGTCGAGGTTTTGGGCCAATGTCGTTATCACCGCCTTGGTGGACGAGCAGGGTGCGCTTTGGGGCTTCGCCAAGATCACCAGAGATTTGACGGACCGAAGGCAGGCGGAAGAGAGCGCCCGCCGTCTCCTGCAAGAGGAGGCGGCGCGCCAAGCAGCCGAGGCGAGCGCGCTGGTCGCCCAGCGAGCCAAGGAGGAGGAGCGGCGCCAGCGCGAGCAGTTGCGTGTCACGCTCAGCAGCATCGGCGATGGAGTGATTGTCACCGACGCCAACAGCCACGTAACCTTCATGAACCCAGTCGCCGTGACGTTGACCGGCTGGGAGCCTCAGGAGGCGAACGGGCAACCTCTGGAGCAGGTGTTCCGAATTGTCAACGAGGAGACAAGGCAGCCCGTCGAGAACCCCGTCGGCAAAGTGCTGCGCGAGGGAACCATCGTGGGGCTGGCGAACCACACCATCCTCATTGCCAAGGATGGGCGGGAGACTCCCATTGACGACTCGGCGGCGCCCGTTCGGGACGACGACGGCCTTATCAGCGGGGTTGTACTGGTGTTTCGCGACGTGACCGAAGCCCGCCGGGCGATGGCGACCCGGATGCATCTGGCCGCCATCGTGGAGTCCTCGGACGACGCGATCATCAGCAAGAACCTCGACGGGGTGATCGTCAGTTGGAACCAGTCGGCGGAGCGGCTCTATGGCTATTCCGCCGAGGAGATTATCGGCCAACCGCTTGCAATGCTGGTCCCGCCCGATCACCCCGATGAATTGCCGGACCTCCTGGAGCGGATCCGGCGAGGCGAGCGCATCGAGCATTTCGAAACGCAGCGGATCCGTAAAGACGGAAGCCGAATGGATGTGTCGCTGACGATTTCGCCCGTGAGAAACGCCGAGGGAAAAATCGTCGGGGCGTCCAAGATCTCCCGCGACATCACGGCCCGAAAGGAGGAGGACCGTCGCAAAAACGAGTTTCTCGCATTGTTGGCCCACGAACTGCGCAACCCGCTGGCGCCGCTTCGCAATGGTCTGCAAGTCATGCGTTTGGCGGGCAACAACCTAGACGCGGTCGAGCAAGCCCGATCGATGATGGAGCGGCAACTGCAACACTTGATCCGATTGGTGGATGACCTGCTGGACGTAAGCCGAATCAGTCAAGGCAAGCTGGTGCTGCGGAAGGAGCGGCTCAGCCTGGCCGCCGTGGTGGCCAGCGCGCTGGAAACGTGCGAGACGCTGGTGAACCAGCAGGACGACGAAGTCACGGTGACGCTGCCGGAGGAACCGATCTACGTGGACGCCGACAAGACTCGGCTGGCCCAAGTGTTGTGCAATCTCTTGAACAACGCGGTTAAGTACAGCGACCGGGGAAGCCGCATCTGGCTTACCGTCGAGCAAGAAGGGAGCCACGCCGTCATCCGCGTCAAAGACACCGGGGCCGGCATCCCCGCGCACATGTTGCCCAAGGTCTTTGAGATGTTCACGCAGATCGACCGCTCGCTGGAGAAGTCGCAAGGCGGGTTGGGCGTCGGTCTGAGCATCGTCAAGCAATTGGTTCAAATGCACGATGGCAGCGTTGAGGTTCACAGCGAAGGCTATGGAATGGGAAGCGAGTTTATCGTTCGCTTGCCGGTCGTGCTGTCGGTAGTGAATGAGCGGCAGGAAGAGCAGGACGCCCGCCAGACGTCTAAGCCAACACCCCGAAATCGCATCCTGGTGGTGGACGACAACGTGGACGCCGCAAGCAGCCTGGCGATGATGCTCAAGATCATGGGCAACGAGGTCCGCACCGCCCACGACGGCAAAGAAGGCATGGAAACGGCGGCGGCCTTCCGCCCCGATATGATCCTGCTGGATATTGGAATGCCCAAACTAAACGGTTACGACGCTTGCCGCCGCATCCGAGAACAGCCTTGGGGCCGGGGCATATTCATTGTCGCCCTGACGGGGTGGGGCCAAGAGGAGGACATACGCCGTTCGCGGGAAGCAGGTTTCGATCACCACTTGATCAAACCAGTTGAACCAGCGGCCCTGGAAAGAATCCTGGCGGACCTAAAATCGGAGACCGCATGAGGGTTCGGATTCTCGCTGTCGCGAACAAGCACGGCGCGAGGTGGTTGTTTCGCCAACGCTTGGCGGACGCAAATTAGCGCCACGCTACAGGAAGCGTTGTTCGGCGCCCGTGAATACGGAATTACCGTGGCCCCTCGCCGAAATCCGCGGCATGTTCGCCAGGCGTTACTACCGCGCGCCAAGCATTTCTTTCGCGCCAAGGGAACCCATGTTGTTGCCCATCGGCGGCGTTGTTGGCTACACTCAAACCATCTTCCCCTACCTGTTTCCTACGCGGATCAAGGCCGTTCCATGTCGCGTCAACTATTGGCTCTGGTCGTCTTATTCGTTTGTTGCGTCTCGGTTCAAGGACAAACGCGCGAGGAGAAAGTTCGTGGCGATCGGCGCGCATTCGAGACCGATGGCCATTGGATCTACAACGATCTTGAGGCCGGAGTAGCTCAGGCCAAACGAACCGGCAAGCCGCTGTTGGTTGTGTTCCGTTGCGTTCCGTGCGAGGCCTGCGCCCAGCTTGACGCCGATGTGGCGGAGCGTGACCCGGTCGTGCGTCCGTTGCTCGACCAGTACGTTTGCGTGCGGATCGTTCACGCCAACGCCTTGGACCTGTCGCTGTTCCAATTTGACTACGACCAGTCGTGGACCGCGTTCCTGATGAATGCCGACAAGACAATCTACGGCCGGTACGGGACGCGATCGCACCAAACCGAGTCGGCTGACGATGTCTCGCTGGAAGGCTTTGCCGAAGCCCTATGGCTTGGATTGGGCCTGCATCGCAACCGGGAAAAATATCGCGAGGCGCTCGCGGCCAAGCAAGGCGAAGCGCCGCTGTTCGCGACTCCCGAGGATTCCGCCCTGCTCAAGGGCAAGTACTCATCGAAACTTGACTGGGACGGCAAGGTGGTCCAAAGCTGCATTCACTGTCACCAGGTTGGAGAAGCGCTCCGGTATGCCTATCGCAGCCAACGTCAGCCGATTCCGGCCAAGGTGTTGTTCCCTTATCCGCACCCGAAAACCGTGGGTCTGATTATCGACCCGAAAACCGCCACGACGGTTAAGGAGGTTGTCGCCGGTTCGCCCGCCGAGCGCGACGGTTTCCGTCCCGCCGATCGAATCCTGACGCTTGCCGGCCAACCGCTCTTATCGCTGGCCGACATCCAATGGGTGCTGCACCATGCGGGCGAGACCGCCGATTTGCCCGCGCGGGTGATGCGCGACAACAAGGAAGTCAACCTCGCACTGCGGCTGGATGCGGGCTGGCGCGAACAAGGCGACATTTCCTGGCGCGCCACCAGTTGGGACCTCCGCCGCATGGCGACCGGAGGCATCTTGTTCAAGGAATTGACTGCCGTCGAGCGTCAAGCCGCGGGGATTGCATCGGACCGCCTGGCGCTTCGGGCGCAGCACGTCGGCGAGTATGGCGAACATGCCGCCGCCAAGCGAGCCGGCTTCCAAAAAGGCGACATCCTCACGGAAGTCAACGGTGACTCCGCCCCGCTCCGCGAGACCGACCTGCTGCGTCACTTGGCCAACACCACCAAACCTGGCGACCAGGTTCCCGTGACGGTCCTGCGCCAGGGGAAGCCGCTCCAACTTAAACTGCCGATGCAGTAAAGCGATGCGGCGCCCGTATTTCCTTTAGAGAATGTCCACCGTCGTGGAACGGCTCGTGGCTCTCCTCGTACAGTTTGCCGTTGTCGCGCCACTTGGTAATCTTTAGGAAGCGTTGGTTGTCTTCTGGCCCGTTTTCGAAAGCTCTTCCTGGATGGGCCTGGCGTCTGGTCGCCCTGAACTCGCTTTCAATATGGGTGATAACTTCGAGGCGATTTTTGCCCGTGTGCGCCAAGGCGATGAAGAAGCGGCGCGCGAACTGGTCAACCGGTACGAGCCGCAAATTCGCCGGGTCGTGCGTATTCGGTTGACCGAGCCAGGATTGCGGCGACAGTTCGAGTCGATTGACGTCTGCCAATCGGTATTGGGCGATTTCTTTGTCCGCGCCGCCTTGGGCCAGTTCGAGTTGGAAACGCCCGAGCAGCTTGTGGCGCTGTTGGCGCAAATGGCCCGCAACAAGCTGATTCAGTATGTCCGGCGCGAGCGCGCGCAGCGCCGCGACCAGCGCCGGGTGGCGCCGGCGCCGGTGGACGAGCAAGGACTGTCCGACGGGAGCGAAACGCCTAGCCAGATCGTCTCAGCGCGCGAGCTGCTGGAAGCCTCGCGCAAGTTGCTCTCGGACGAGGAGCGTTATCTGATTGACCAGCGCGCCGCCGGCCGCGGTTGGGACGATCTTGCCCGCGAATTGAACGCCACTCCCGACGGCCTGCGGATGCGATTGAATCGGGCCGTCCAGCGCGTGACGGATCGGCTCGCCCTGGAGGATGGCGATGAGCACGCCTGAGAGCGCCTCGCTGGTCGAGCGGCTGCGGGACGAAATGCGGCAGAGTTGGCGGCGCGGCGAACGACTTTGGGTGGAAGATTATTTGACGCTCCACCCCGAACTGCGCAACGATGACGAAACATTGCTCGATTTTCTGTATGCGGAGTTCTGCATTCGCGAAGCTTTGGGAGACAACCCGCGGCCCGACGAGTACCGCCGCCGCTTCCCCCATCTTCAGGCGCCGCTTGAGGCGCTGTTTGAAGTTCATGGCGCCTTGAGCGATGGACCGCCAGCCTTCGGGGACGACTCGCCGATTGCCGCTGAGTTGCGTCCCGACGAGACTTCTCCTCCAGATTCGCTGTTGACGCTCGACGTTGAGGAAGAAGCAAGACAAACGGCGCCCGCGCCTCAACTTCACGACTACGAGCTGCTGGCGCCGATCGGCGCCGGCGGCATGGGCGTGGTCTACAAGGCGCGGCAGCGTTCCCTGAATCGCGTGGTGGCGCTGAAGACGATTCGCGCGGGTGAGTTGGCCTCGGAAGAAGAAGTGAAGCGGTTTATGGCCGAGGCCCACGCCGCGGCCCGGCTCAAGCACCCGGCCATCGTGGCCGTGTATGACGCGGGCGAAATGAACGGGCGGCATTTCTTCTCGATGGAATTCGTCGAAGGCCGCACACTCGCGTCGCTCGCTCAGGAGCGTCCGTTTGAACCACGGCGGGCGGCCCGCTGTCTCCGATCCGTGGCGGAAGCCATCCATTACGCCCACGGCATGGGGGTGCTCCATCGGGACTTAAAACCCGCCAACATTCTCTTGGACGCCGACGAAGGGGTTCACGTCGCCGACTTTGGCCTCGCGCGGCAACTGGACGCCCCCGAGGGTTTGACGCTTTCTGGTCGTATCCTGGGCACGCCGAACTACATGCCGCCCGAGCAGGCCCAAGGCCGCTTGGATTGCCTGGGGCCCGTCAGCGACGTCTACGCCTTGGGGGCCATCTTCTATGAACTGCTCACGGGCCGCCCTCCCTTTCAGGCGCCGACGCTGCTGGAAACGTTGCGTTTGGTGACCGAATCGCCGCCGGTCCCACCGTGCCGGCTGAATGCGGCAATTCCGCGCGACGCGGAAACCATCTGTTTGAAATGCCTGGAGAAGTTGCCCGCGCGGCGCTACGGGTCGGCGCACGAGTTGGCGGAGGACGTGCGGCGGTTTCTCGCGGGCGAACCGATCCGCGCCCGGCCCGCCTCGGCGATGGAAAAGGCGGTCAAGTGGGCGCGGCGGCGACCTTGGCAGGCGGCGCTAGTCGGCGGAACACTGCTCGCCGCGCTGGTGATTTTCTCCACCGTAACGGTCTACAACTATTACCTGAACGAGGCTTTGACCGACGCTCAAACCCAACGCAACCGCGCTCAGAGCAATGAGCAAATCGCCCAGCAGCAGACGCAGCTTGCCGAACGCCGTTTGGAACGCGCCCAGCGGAGTTTGTACGCTCTTCAATTGCAGCGTGCGGCGGCCTTCGTGAATTCCGATCCGGCGCAAGCAAGAACGTTGCTGGAGGATCGCGAGCGGTGTCCCGAGGCGCTGCGCGACTTCACCTGGCGGCTGCTCTATCGCCAGAGCCGACGCCAGTTGCAAGTCTTCTCGGATCACGTGGCGGGAGTCCGCTGCCTCGCGGTCGATGGCGTGAGCGGCAAGTTTGCGACCGGGGACGCCAGCGGAGCCGTGATTGTACAGTCGCTTGAGGGGACAACACGCCGCCGTATTACGGCCCACGCCGCGGCGGTGAATGCCGTGGTGTTCTTGAAATCCGGCGCCGTTTTGGCGACTGCGGGCGAGGACCATGCGATCCGGATGTGGGACGTTCGCTCCGGCGCCAAGGTCGGTCAGCTTGATGGTCACACCGATAATGTGAACGCCTTGGCTGCGGCGCCGGGCGGAGGCCGCCTCGTCTCGGGCGCCGCCGATGGGCGCGTGCTGGTGTGGGACGTCGCTCAGGGGCGGTCCATCCAGACGCTCAACGGCCACGCCTCGTCGGTATTCGCCGTCGCCGTGGCGCCCGACGGACATCGGCTGGCCTCGGCGGGCAAGGAAGGAATCGCCTTCTTGTGGGACGAAGCCGGCAATCGGCTACGGACCTTCGAGGGACATGAAGGCGCCATTACCTGCCTTGCATTTTCTCCGACCGGCGACCGGCTGGCGACGGGCGGAGTGGATCGCACGTTACGTCTTTGGGACGTGGATACCGGGGCGCCGATCCTCACCCTTCAGGGCCATGAATCCGTGGCGGCGTCGCTGGCATTTTCTTCGGCCGGAGCGCTGCTCGCATCCGCCAGCTATGATCGGACCGCGCGACTTTGGGATGTCGCAACCGGAAGCCTGCTGGCGACGTTGACGGGCCATGACGATCAAGTCTGGTCCGTCGCCTTCGGGCCACAAAGCGAAACGCTGTTGACCGCAAGCAAGGACCGCACCGTCCGGCAATGGAGCGTTCCGCCGCCCGCGGAAACACTCGCGCTTGCCGGCCATGTGCGGCCTGTGACGCGCGTCGCATTTCGGGAGGATAGCCGTTGGCTCGCTTCCGCAAGTTACGATCAAACCGTGCGGCTTTGGGAGCTTCCGTCCGGCGCCGAACTACCAACATTTACAAGCGCGACGGGTTGGGTTTCTTCGTTCGCCTTTGTCGGATCGCAGCCGCTTTTGGCAATCGGCGCCGAGGACGGCGTTCTACACTGGTGGGACACATTGAAGAACGAGGTCCACGCGACTCCGGCGCATGACCTTTGGATCACGGCGATGGTCGCCTCGCCGCGCGGCGACGTGGTGTTAACGGCTTCGGCCGATGGAGCCACACGCTTATGGAGCGCGGACGCCCGCAAGTCGTTGGCCTCGCTTGCATCCCAGGCGTCGGAAATCCTTGCGGCATGTTTCGACAAGAACGGCGATCATCTAGCGACAGGTCACGCCGACGGCAGCGTCGCCGTGTGGGCGACTCGCAACTGGCGCCGCCTGACGGTTATTCCGGCGCATGCCGCCGAGGCGCGATGCGCCGCGTTTCTCAGCGACGGGCGCCGGTTAGCCACCGGCGGCGCCGACGGAGCCATCCGCGTTTGGGACTGGCGCCGATCCGAAAAGCAAATCGAGCTGCAAGGACATGCGCGGCCGGTGCTGACGCTTTCCCTATCACCGGATGACGCCGTGCTCGCCAGCGGCGGAGATGACGGAACGCTGCGGCTTTGGGACCCGGTGATCGGCGAGCAGCGAGCCATCCTGCAATCGGGCGCCGGCTCGGTTGCGAGCATCGCGTTCTCCCCCAATGGGCAGTGGTTGGCGGCCGCCGGCGCCGATGGCATGGTGCGCGTCTGGAAGGGCGAATAGTGTGGTGCACTCGCTCCGCGAGTGACCAACGGCGAGTGAAACAAGCGAAAAAAGCGTCTCCGCTCGCTGCGCGAGTAGTAGGTTACTCGCGGAGCGAGTAACGTACACTGGACCACCGTCCCGCGTTATCGAGTCTCGATGGTGATTGTCCTCTTGACCATGCGCGAAGGATCGAAGTCCAGTTCGCCACCGCCCAAGGACTGCGGATCGTAGAACCCATGCACCACGCGGTCAGCCACGCCTTCGCCACGGAGCAATTGGCCGGTGGGAAAGGGGCGGTCGCAGGCGAAGAGCGTGATTTGCTCTTTGCCCACCGTGGGTTGAATCACGAGGGCGCCTTGCTCGGGAAAGCGGAATGTCTCGCCGGCCCGAACGACCGTGGACGCCGGGGCCAGGATCACTTTCTTCCCCTTGGCGCTTGTGCCGATCAATTCGATGTGTGCATCTTGGCCCGAGCGGTTGACGACGGTAATAACCAACTTGTCTCCCGCGGAGAAAACATTGGTCTTGCTGCCCGTGGAAAGCTCGATGGCCAGCGGCGTCGGCTGGAGCGAATAGTCCGCAATGGATAAACCATCGAGCGGAATCACGGGGGCTCCCAATCCCATTTGGCGAACGATATCGTCGTAGTAGTCCTCCCACATGTCGCGACGTACCAGGCCGCCCGAGGCCAGCGGCGCCAGCCCCAGCGCCACGAACTGCGGCGCCCGCGCTAGCGCGCCGAGATTCGCTCCATCCGCCAGGCCCAACTCGGCGGCGGCGCGCGACAAATGCAGCGGCGCGTCGATAAAACGCTGCGTCACGGGAATCAACGGCTCGCGCGTCTGCGGCTTGCCGAGCACTTGCTCCATTGCGTTCATGAACCGTGCTTCATCCTCTTTGAGCAGTTCGTCCATCTCCTCTTGCGCCGGGTACAGCGCCAACACGTCGCGTTTCTTGAAGCCGGGGCTACCAGGGAGCGATTCCACGGCGGGGCGCACCGTGTCGGAAAAGGTCTTCACGCCACGGTCATGGCAACGCATGCACGACAGGCCGTTGCGGACGGTTTTATCTTCGGCAAACTTGTCGGTCACGATGCTCGTGGGCGCCTCGACCAGTCGCCGTCCGGCGGAGTCCGAGACGAAATAACCTTGCAACCCGTTCGGCAAGTTGAAGATGAACTCGCCGCCGTCCTCCTGCAAGTCCAACGGGTTGTGAAACATATTCTGCCGGCCACGGCTGGAGGCGAAATCGAAGCTCTTCCAATACGCTCCATGCCGATGCGGATGCCGCTCCACCACGCGGTTATTTCGCGACACGCCCGAGACGGTCATCCCTGCGCGGCGGGCGATGAAGTCCGCCACATTCACCTCGCTGTTCACGCCGAGCAACTCTTCAAATTCTTCAAACTCAAAGGGGAGCCGCAGAAAATCTTCGTACAGCGGCGGTTGGGTCGCGACGCTCACAAACCAGTCGGCCCGCACATAGGGAATGGGTCGGACCATTCCCGACGGCGCCAGGTACTCTTGCATGAGACGATCGAGCGTCTCGGAATCTTCGTACAGAATCGCGTAAGGGTACTCCAAGAGCGCCAAGTCGTACACGTTGACGTTGGCGGTTCCCGCGGACTTGCCGCTTTCGATGCGTTGGAACGGCTTGGCGTGCCAGCCCAAGCGGCGAAGATCGACAGCGAAGACCGTGCCCGTCTGTCCGTCGATTGGCTCGGGACGCACAATCTGAGGCTGGAGCGAAAGATGATTGACCGCCTTCGCCAGCGCGTCGCGGTGCAACTCCAACTCCTCCCGCGTGGCGCCTCCCGTCAGCAGATGATTGATGCTGAAGTACCGCACGAACGGGCGGTCGCGCACCGGAAGCGACTGTACGTGCGCGAGGATTTGCTTGAGGACGTAATCGACCCCGACCACGCCTTCCAAACCCGCGTCTTTGTCCGTCTCGGCCGGGGCCGCTGCATCGTCAGGAAACGCCGGAGCGCCGCCCGCAATCCATGAACGCACCGCCGCGATTTCTTCCTGCGACAGCCGCGGCTCGCCCTCGGGCGGCATTACGGAGTCGTCGTCGGCCGTGATCTTTTGGTAGAGAAGTGACGTGTCGGGAGCGCCGGGCGTGATTTTGTCCTTGCGCACCATTCCCTCGCGGTCGAGCACATCCACGCCCGCATTCGTCTCCACGCCGCCGTGGCAGTCATGGCAGCGCGTGCGAAAGATTTCCTTGACGCGCGCGGTAACTTCCGCCGCGGACGTCGCCGGCTCGTCTGCGACTGCCGCCGAGGCGCCAAGCAATAACCCTAGATAAACGAACCAGGAGAATACGAGTTTCATGGTAGCCTTCGGCGTTGTAGTGATCGTTACCCGTTTCCTGCTAATGAGTACAACGCGCAGGGTGAGCCTGGCGAACAAAAATTTTGTAGCACTTTCGCCGGGCGTCGCAAAACGGAATTTACGCCGCGAAATCGCGGCAAATTGCAGCGGCGAGCAGCAGTAGACATCCCCTTCTCCAAAAGTTTAATTCCCGGTCATGGTAAACGCTGCCCAATAGAACGGATGCGCCGCCGCGGTCGACACCTGGCCGTTAGGCCGCATCGAGCCTTTAGGCGACAGAAAGAGGCGACGGACGTGATCCTGGTGAATCCAGCCGCCCTGGGGACTGTCGGCGGTCTGGACCGTCACCAACATCCACTTTCCCCTCACCTCGATCAGCCTACATGGCTGACCGCCCGTGGCGACGCCAACCTGCTGGCTGGCCGACATAAACGGCGCCGACTCCGCAACAATTTCCACCGCCTGCTGGGCCGTCGCCTTCTGTGCCAAGCCAGACACGACGACCGTCAGCAGGACGGCCGCCAGCAGCCGCAACGCATTGTCCAGGCACATCTTGACATGTCCTTTCATCACCCACGCCACCTCTGAATTGGTGAAGCATTATCGCTCCACAATATACTGGCCGTCGGAGACCAGACAGAGGACCAGGCGGGCGCCGGTGGTGCGTTTGCGGCATTCGGCGAGCGCGCGGGTGATCGCTTCGGTGTTGGTGGCGTCGTCGCCGTAGCTCCAGCCCGTGCCCCAACAGGATTTGTCGTCACCTAGGGCTAACGCAAAGAATCCGCGGTTAACCCAGCCTACAATTCGGGCGTCCGGAGCGTCGCACCGTTCCAAGGCGGCCTTTTCCGCCGACCAGCGGCTGCCATAGTTGTACGAATACCCGTAATCGCCGGTCGAGGGGGAATACGCCACTGCGGCATAGCTGCTGGAATCGACATCCAGCGACTGCGCCGATGCGGCGGGAACGCAAACGGCCGACAAAATCAGCAACAGCAGGGCGCCGAGAATTGTGGTCTTGCTCATGGCTTGGCTCCTTCTGGGATGTGCCGCGGGAACTTCCTACGCCTGTACCAAAGGAAACGCGAGTGCTGGGAAAACCGAACAGAAAGCGAGAGAAGTTCCGCGGCTGCACGGAAATCCGCTTTGGCGCCCACGACCGGACATTAGGAAGGGGGGGGCCAGCCGCGCGTAGTGACCCTGAGACGCTATTCTTCAGGCGACGGAATTTGCCCAACCACCGGCGCGTACGGTCAACGTAGCGGATCTTGCCCACTTCGCCGCCATGTTCCATGCTCGCTTTGCCATAGGGCGCCAGCAGCGACTGGACGCCTGGTTTCACCTCTTGGGCGACAATCTCCTTATCCTGTAACGCTCGCACGGAAGCGCTGTCGATGACCCCACGCGGGAGGTTGAGCCTTACGACTTGGCCAAACACCCGCAAGAGCGGCTGGTGCGACTTGCGACTGGGTCCACACCTCCAATTCTGTCCAATCACGGAAGCGTCGCCAGCAAGTGCTTCCGCTGCTGTACCCGGGGGCGTATTCCATCAAGGTGAAACGGCTGCGTCAGTGTGGGGCGCTTGCTCCGCAAGTGCGTTCTCTTCCTGGCGTTTGTCGGACGCCGTCAAAAACGCACTCGCGGAGAGGCAGTGAATTTTTCAACCCAGGTGTTGAGAAAAGCCCAAATTTCGATCTCGCCGCTCGGGGCCGAGCGAGAGACATGGATCTATTTCGCGCAACAATGGGGCTGGCCACTCGTATCGGAAACCGAGGCCGCAACCCCAACAGCAAGGGTTGAAAATGGACGAGGTGTTTAAGCGCCGCCTGAGACGGTGTCGCCAAATTGCGGACGCTAGGCCCGCAGGAATTTCGGATCAACCGTAATGGCGGGCGTGCTGCTAACGACGCCGTTAGGGTTGGTGAGCGTAAAGAGCACGCGCCGAATTGGCTCATTGTCGCCGGTGGGTGGGGCGACCTCAGGATCGACAATCGAAAAGTTTACGGACCGCACCAGCATCCCCACCAGGGTTCTCGTCGCGGCTGCGTTGAATGTTACGATCAGGTCGGTTGTCCCCACGCCGCCGTTGACGTTCACGGTCCCGAACGCCACGCCGTTATACCGGAGTATATTGCCGGAACGTGTGATGGACGTTGATAAGCCCAACCGGTTGTCTGCCCCAGCGCCTTGGATAATCCTCACCCGCAACTGGGCGCCGGCGAAAGTTGCAACGTCGGGGTCGCTGACGTCGCCTTGCGGCATAATGGTCGTGTGCCTCAAAACGAGGTTGTGCACCACGTAGTTGGAGCCTCGGTTGATAAGCACTGCAGGATCATTCACCGGGGCGATTGTCACGGTTTTGAACTTAACGGCGCTGTTGAAGCCAGCATTATCCGTGAGCACAAAGGTCACCTTGCGCGCCGCCGTTGCCGGGTTGTCCGACACGTTGGCGAAGGTGATATTGCGAATCAGCGTCTGGGTCGCGGCGCGTGTCGCTCGGGCATTTAAGTAAACGCGGAGCGGAGCGCCAACGCCGCCGGTGAAGGATCCGATCACGTTGCCGCCGAAAGATACTTTGTTGGCCGCGATTCCGATCTGCCCGGGACCAGTCCCTTGATGATGGATGGCCAGTCGATCAGACGAAGTAGCCATCGCAAGGGTCACGGTCAATCGCCCGCCGCCGAAGTTCGGACTATCGGCACCCGTCAGCGTGGCGGCGGCCGCGAGAATCCTTGGCGCCGCCTGTTCTGTGTAGATCACGGAACCGCTCAGGTTGACCACTGGCGCCCGACCGAACTCCACGGCCCCGCAGTCAACAACCTTCACACCATCGAGATTCCCGTCGATCACGCGTCCCGTGCCTCGCTGGTCCTTAGGGAGAATCACCTTGCCGTTTCCATCAACCGTGAGACGATTGGCGCCAAAATCGATTGCCGGACTGCTGGCAGGTAGTGCGTGCGTGGGTGTCATTCCCCCGTTGAACTTGAGAGCGCCAATGACCGACCCCACGTTCAGCACGCCCGCGCCCTGATTGCCGATCCGATTCGCGTTCACACCATTGCGAAGACCGCCCGAACTGCCTGCATCACCGATGATATTGTGCAAGGAACCGGCCGCCATTACGCCGTCGATGTCGCTCGGCGTCATGCCGACGCCGCGGAAGTTGCCGATCACGAGCGAATTACCCAAGGCGACCGCGCCACCGCTGCGCGAAATTCCTCCGCCGCGGTCGGTGCCTGGATCATTGCCGCCGTCCCGGTCGGCTCGATTGCCGGTAACGGTGCTGTTGATGACGGCGGCTTCGCCGCCAGCTACGTGTAGACCGCCACCTTGGTCTTCCGCCGCATTGCCCGAAACCGTGCTGTTGACCAGGGCGAGCCGTCCGCCGCCGACTGCGATACCGCCCCCGGTTTGCGCCGCCATGTTGCCGGAAATCGTCGAATTGAGGATCGTGACGGTCCCTGGCGTTTCGGCATTCTCAGGCCCGGCGATGGCGAAGATCGCGCCCCCATGGCTGGCGGTGGCGTTCCCCGTGATCCAGACATCGCGCACGAGGAGATTGGCGCCGCGGGAGCGAATCGCCGCGCCGGAGTCGCTCGTGTCGCCGCCGGTAAGCTTAAGTCCGGCAATTTCCACGTTCGGCGCAGCGCGATAAGCCTCGCCGGTGACGGTAAAGTGCCGGTGGTTGTCGGCCGCGGCGATTGTTAACTTGTTGGCGCCTAAGCCGTGGAGGGCGACGCTCCCCTCGATCACCAGTTCGTCGGTCAGTTGGATTGTTTTTCCCGAAAGACTAGGGGCGAAGTAGACATCAGGGCCGTTGCCACGAGTCGCAAAGAAGATTGCTTCACGGAGCGAAAAATCACCAGGAGAGGTATTGCCGTCGAACTCGTCGGTCGTCAGATCGACGGTGAGGGTTCTCAAAACCCGCCGAGACTCCAGAGCCTCAAACGAAAGGGGGCGCGACGAGCGTTTCCGGTTGCGTTTCATGCCAGTTCTCCCAAGATTCGTGCAATCAATGCCGGCGCTAGCCGTGACAAGACGAAAGAGGCTTTTGTCGCCGGCATGAAAAGAAACGCCAACGCGGGGAGAACCGAACAGGCGGCGCGAAAAAGAAAACGCCGGGCACAGCCGTTACCCGTCGGCAATTATCCGCCTGTCACCGTAAACGCGGCCCAGTAGAAGGGATGTGCCGCCTCGAACCGCTCCCGGCGGTTTTCGATGCGTTCCAACTGCGCGGCCCGCAGGGCGGCGGCCTTGGACTTTCCTTGCGCGAGATGTTCAAAAAAAGACTTCATCAACCGCGCTGTCTCCAAATCGGGCACGCTCCACAGGCTGGCGACGACGGCCTCGGCGCCGGCCAGTTGAAAGGCTTGCCGCAAGCCCGCCACGCCTTCGCCGTTGCGGACTTCGCCCACGCCGGTCTCGCACGCGCTGAGGACGACCAGCTTCGTGCCGCGCAGGTCGGTCCCCACAATTTCCAGGCCCGTGAGCACACCATCGTCGGCGCTGGTGGGAGCCTGATCGCGGCGGTTGCAGCCCGCCAATACCAAGCCGCACCGCAAGAGCGGGTTCTCCAGCGGCTTACCGTTCACGGTCAGGGCTGCCGAGCGAGTTTGCTGTGCGCTGGGCAGCCCCTCGTGCTGCGCAACTTCCTGATCTTGGAGGAAAAAGCCGTGGGTCGAGAGCGTCAGCACATGGGGGCGGCGGAGCGACTTGAACACATCCTCTCGCGCCTCGTCGCTCAGATAGACCTGCGGATCGGCCCCGGCGAACTGCGCCAGGCTGGGAGCGATCGCCCGAGCCTCGGCCGCCGTGGCGGGCAGCCGGGCGAAGGGAGGCAAGCCCGCCAGGCCCGCGGCGCCGCGCTGGAGAGACTCCGGCGAGCGGGAATCGTCGGCGGCGGCGGGCGACGCGGCGCCGTCGAAATTCGGGTCCGCCAGGACGACTGGCGGACGGGGCAGGTCGTGGGCGTCTTTCGCGGCCACCAAGTCCCGGCTACTGACGACGTAGGCGATCTCATGCGCCTCAATTGCATATCGCCCATCGGGCAGAGGCAAGGCTGACCACGGCGTCAGCCACAGTTGGCTGTCGGGGCTGAGGATCAGGCTCTGCGACGGCCTCACGCCTGCGAGCACCGGGTGGAGGACCAGCTTGGCCAGCTTTTCAAGCGCCGCCGATGTTTCACGTTCTGCCTGAGTTTCTCCCGCCGCGCGGATTTGTGCGGGGGCGTCGCTCAGACGGGACCGGGCCTGCCGTACCGCTTCGTCGATCGGCTTGGCCAGTCCCAATTCGATGAACCGCACTTCTCCGGCGCCAGCGGCAGGAATGATCCACGCCGCGTAATGTGGAGTGGAGTCCCAGACGGCATCGGGCCGGCGGACATCGAGATACCCGTAGCGGGCGATATCGATCAGCACCGTCCCCGCCGGCAGGCGACGGCGGATGTCCTCCAGCGCGACCCACGGATCGCCGCGCTCCGCGTCCAAGCCGCGCTGGGCCAATTGGCGAGCCAAGGCCTCTTCTTCAGTGGTCAACTCGACCAGCCGCGCTTGATGCGCCACGCGCTCGGCGGGAGCGACGTTCTTCAGACTGTTCCGGGCCAGCGCTTCGCGAACGGAGTCCAGCCGGCGCACCAGCGCGGCGGCTTCCAGGTCGTCCGCCCGCCGCGCCAGGAGCGTGCGCTGGGCCAGGATCTCGTGGGCCGCCGCCTTGTGATTGGCGAGCCATTCGGCCGAGCGGCACACCAATTGCACATCGTCCGGTCGGGCAGCCACGAACGACGGCAGGCGGTAAAACGATCCCTGCGTTTTAAGAAACGCCAGTTGCTCCGCCGCGCTCAATCCGCTCAGCACGCGCACGTGATGGCGGCGGAGCACACGGAGCGCCGTATCGAGCGAGTCGCTCGCGCCGCGAAAGTCTCCCTCGCGGGCGGCGATGTGCGCGCTCACCAACAACATCCGGCCGACACTCCAATGATCGTCGCCGAGGATGCGGCGCGTGATGTCGAGCCCTTGCCGGCTGTACATCCGCGCGGCGGCGAGATCGCCCATGCCGTAGGCGGCGCACGCCAGGCGGCCCAGCATCACGCTAATCTCTTCGTGGTCGCCCGAAAGGATGCGGCGTTGCACAGCGAGGGCTTGCTCATAGCGGGCACGGGCGGCGGCGTAGTCGCCAGCGGCCTCGTAGGAGTACCCCAGTTGATAGATTGCCATCGCGGTTTCGCGGCGATCTTCGCCGATCGCCGCATTGGTCAGCTTGACGGCTTCTTGGGCCAGCTTTTGCGCCTCTTGGTATTTCCCCAAATTGTTCAAGGCGCCCGCGTAGTTGGAAAGATTGACGGCGATGCGGAACGTGTCGTCGGGCGAAATCCGCCGCCGGATCGCCAGCGCCTGCTCAAAGCACCGCCGCGCCTGCGGGGCGTCGCCCAGGAGGGAGAAGCAGATTCCCAGATCATTCCAGCACGTCGCCGCTTGGGGGCTGTCGGCGCCGACCGCGGTCTGAAAGCCGGCCAGCGCCGCCTCGAAGTGCGGACGGGCCTGGGCGAAGTCGCCCAGATCGTTAAGCAAATTGGCCATCAGGTTTTGATTGAAGGCGACGTTCACGCTGTCTTCGCCCTCGAGTTCGATCGAGATCGCCAGCGACTCCTCCAGCAAGGGCCGGGCGGCTTGAAGCTCGCCGCCGGCCATCGCCACGCTCGCCAGGGCGTACAAGGCGAGCGCGACATTGTCACGCTGCTTCGCGGCGCGGCTTGCGGCGAGGGCTGTTTCCAAGCGTTGCCGCGACTCGGTCAGGTTCCCCAGCGATTTGCGCACGTAGCCAAGCAGGACGAGCGATTGGATTGTGTCGTGATGCCCTTCGCCGAGCGTCTTGCGGCGGAGATCGAACGCCTGCTGCGCATAGGGAAGCGCCCGATCGAACTGCGCCAGGTCCCAGTGCATGCTGCCCAGTTCGTGGATCGCCCAGACGGTTTTCTCGTGATCCTCGCCGAGCTGCTTTCGGCGAATCCGGAGGACTTGCTCATAACACCGCACCGTCTCGGCAGTGCGGCCCATGCGATAGTACGCATAGCCCAACGAGATCAACGCCTCCGCCGTGTCGAGGTCATCCTCTCCGGCCGTTTGCTGGAGAATCCGGACCGCCTCGGTCAGGCGTTTTTCGGCGTCGGCGTATTGCAGCACGCCCACCAGGGCGTCTCCCAGGGCCATTAATGCCTTTGCCGTATCGCGGTGGTTTTGCCCCAATGCGCGCTCGCGCAACTCGGCCATCCGGCGATACCGCGGCACGGCTTCGGTCTTCTGCCCATCGTTCCACAGCTTATCGCCCTGGTCCTCTAGCGACAGAGCTTCGGCCAGGAGCTTCTGCTTTTCCTCTTCGCTCAAAGCCGGCGCGGTCGGCGGCTCCTCGCGGACGTGCCGCGCATGGATCCAACCCTCAACGTTCCGCCCGCCCACGGCGACGCGCACCCGCAACCATTCACCCTGGGTCTGCACCACCGGTAGCCGCGCGCCTTGACGGACGCGGGTCACCAACTCCCTCCCGCTTTGCAGCGGGGCGTTGTCAGTGGTGACGATCACCGCCGCCGGCGGCGCGTCTTGCGCCGTGGCGTTCTTTGCTCTGGCGCCGGTCGCCGCGATGAGCAGGAACGCGACTCTCACGACCAGGGCGTGTTTTTGGAAGGACAACCACATACTGCTGTTCCCGCTCAAACTCGGCCTCGTCAGCAACAAAGCCCGTTTTCCAACTGCGTCGCCGCTCCATCTTCCTTGGAAAATGCATCGTACCCCAGAAACGAACGGTCCGGCTGACGCATTTTTGTCGCTGATCACTGCCCTGTCACCGTAAACGCGGCCCAGTAGAAGGGATGCGCCGCCTCAAGACGCTCTCGACGGCTTTCGATCCGCTCCAGTTGCGCGGCGCGCAGGGCCGCGGACTTACTCTTGCCGGCCGCCAGGTTCGCGAAAAAAGACTTCATCAAACGGGCGGTTTCCACGTCCGGCACGCTCCACAGACTGGCGACGACGGCCTCGGCGCCGGCCAGTTGAAAGGCTTGCCGTAGGCCCGCCACGCCTTCGCCGTTGCGGACTTCGCCCACGCCGGTTTCACACGCGCTGAGGACGACGAGGTCGGTCCCACGGAGATCGGCGCCCACAATTTCCAATCCGGTCAGCACACCATCGTCGGCGTTGGCCGCCGCTTCCGCGCGCCGGTTGCAGCCAGCCAGCACCAAGCCGCAGTGCAAAAGCGGGTTCTCCACAGGTTGACCAGCCGACGTGATCATCGCGGATCGGTGGGCCTCGGACGGTGTGCGGTTTTCTTGGGGTGGGACCTCTTGATCCTGGAAGAAAAAGCCGTGGGTGGACAAGGTCAAAACCTGCGGGCTGCGCATGGTCTTGAAGACGCCTTCTTCCGCTTTGGCGCCGGTGTGGACCTGTGGCGCCACGCCCGCGTAATGCTGGATGCTGGGAGCGATCTCCCGCGCTTCGACGGCCGTTCCCGGCAGGCGGGAGAACTGCGGCAAGGTTTGGCCGCGTTCGCCGCCGCGGTGCGTTTCCGAACGGATTGCGTCGTCTGGTTGCACCTGGTTGGTCGTCGCCGGCGCCGCATCGAAATCCGGATCGGCAAGCACAAGCGGCGCTTGCGGATCCGCCGGAACCGGGGCTTGCGCGAGTAGTTCGCGGCCGCTGATGACATAGCTGATCTCGTACTTCTCGATTGCATACCGGCCGTCGGCCAGCGGCAAGGCCGCCCAAGGCGCCAGCCACAACTGCCCATCCGGGCTAAGGAGGAGGTGTTTCGCATCCCCCACGTGCGGCAGCAGCGGCGCGAGGGTCAACTCGGCCAACTTCTCCAGCGACCGGCCAAGCGCCTGCTCCGCCGCCAGTTCCCCTTGCGCGACGACCAAGCGAGGCGCCTCTTGAATCTTCTCGCGAACCTCTCGCACGGCGAGTTCCAGGGTTTCCGCTTCGCCCAAATCGACCATCTGCACGCCGTCCCGGCCGGCCGGTGGAATGATCCACGCGGCGTACCGCGCCGCTTGCCACGCTTGGGGCTTGCCCTCCGTTGGAAACTGGAACGCGTCAAAGCGTGCGATGTTGATTAGCACCGCATCGCGCGCCAGGGCTTCTCGAACCGGCGCCAGCGAAATCCAAAAGTCCTCGCCGCCGGACAAACCAAGCGTCAATTCTCCGACCTTGCGGACCAGCGCGTCTTCCTGCGCCCGCAACAAGGCGAGCCGCTGGCGGTGCGCCGACGCCTGACCTGCGCCGGGAGCCTGAACGCTCAAGCGGGCCAATTCGTTACGCAGGCGGCGTAGTGGAGCAAGTAACTCTTCGGCCTCGGGAGTGGTGAGTCGGCTGCGTTGCGCCAGCGCCTCATGCATGACTGCTTTGCCGTTGAGCAGCCATTCGGCGGAACGCTCACGGGCGGACGCATCGCTTCGCCGCCGCCATCCCAGCGATAAGGCTTGCTCCAAGCGGAACGCACTGAGTTGCATAAACTGCAACTGCTCCAGCTCGGAGAGCGTCGGCAAGACGCGCGCGGTTTGCCGACGCATCAAGCGACGCGCTACGTCGTACTGGTCGGCCGCCCGCTCCCATTCGTTCCGGGCCGCCAAGGCAATTCCGAGGTTCGACAGCGTGTGCTCTGCATTCGGATTAGTTTCCAGCCCCAGCGCTTGGTGGATCGCCAATGCTTGCTCCAGGTAGCCCAGCGCCCCCGCGTAATCGCCCATCCTTTGCGCCAGCAAGACGCCAAGATCATTCAGCGAGCAGGCGGTATCCGCATGCGTCTCGCCCAGCGTTTGCCGGCGGATCGCGAGCGATTGTTCGTAATGGCGCTGCGCCGCGGCATAGTCGCCCAGATCGTCCAGCAGAGCGGCAAGATTGTGGTGCGATAGCGCCGTGTTCGGATTACTTTCCCCCAAGGCCGCCTTGCGGATCGCCAACGCCTCCTCCAGATAAGGCTGGGCGCCCCGGTAATCTTTGACCGTGTGCAGCAACACCCCCAGGTTATTGAGATGATTAGCAATTTGCGGGTGGTTCTTGGGAAAGGACCGTTTGGCGATATCCAAGGCTTGCACGTAATAACGCCGCGCCTGGGCATAGTCGCCCAAGCGAGAGTGAAGCAACGCCAGGTTGTTAAGCGCCGCGACCGTATCACGGAAGTCGCCGCGTTCGGGGTCCTCAAAGATCGGTAGTGACTCCCGAAGGTAAGGTCGCGCGGCCGCGTAGTCGCCCATCGCCATCAGCAGGCAACCCAGGTTGTGCAGCGATTCGGCGATATCCCGGTCATTCTTCTCCGGCGCCGCCTTGCGGATGGCCAAGGCTTGTTCATGACAAGTGCGCGCCGCGGCGTAGTCCCCCAAATCCTGAAGCACCCCGCCAAGGTAATTGAGAGCGCGCGCGGTGTCGGGATGATCGCCTTTCAATTCCTGATAGACGGCCGCCGCCTGCTCCAGGTTCGGCCGCGCTTCGTCATATTCGCCCATGCGCCACAACATGGCGCCCAGCCAGACCTGCGCGTTGGCGGTCTCGGCGTGCTTGACTCCATGCACTTCGCGATGAAGGGCCACGGCCTGCTCCTGAAAGCGCCGCGCGGCGGCATAGTCTCCCAACGCAAAGTGCAGGCTGGCCGCCATCGCCGTCGCGGCCGCGGTTACGGCGTGCTTCTCGCCGCGCACCTTCCGCACGATGGCCAAACCGTCTTCCAAATGCGGTTTGGCCGCCGCCGGATCGTTCAGCGACAAAAGCGTCTCCCCCAGATACAGGAGCGAGTCCGCCGTGTCCGCATGCTCGTCGCCAAGTGTTTGTTGGCGAATCTTCAGCGCTTGCTCAAAGCAAGAACGAGCTTCCGCGAAGCGTCCGGCGTGCTGCAGCGAAACGCCCAGCGCCTGGAGCGCCTCGGCCGTGTCCGGGTGGTTCAGGCCAAGGACTTGCTTGCGAAGGGTGACCGCCTTTTGATTGAGCGGGATCACCTCCTGCTTCTGTCCCTTGTCCCAAAGCTGGTTCGCCTGCTCGCGGAGCATTTGGGCTTCGGCCAGGAGACGGTCTTGCGTAGCTTGGCTCAACGGCGCCGAGGCCGCTTCTTCCGCCCGCACGTACTTCCGTTGGATCCAACCTTCGATGGGGCGGCCTGCGACAAGCGTTCGCACCAAAAGCCACGTCCCTTGCGCGCGCACCACCGGCAACCGCTGGCCCTTCTGGACACGCGTCAACAACTGCCCCCCGTTTTGCAGCGGGGCGCTGTCCGTGGTGACAACCACCGTCTGTGGCGCCGCGTCCTGCGCCGTGAGTTGTCTGGCGCCGAGCAGAAAGATGCTGTACATCACCCCCGTCAGCAGCCAACGCGTTACCTCAAACGCACGCGGTTTTTGAAATGCGAAACGCATCGTGTGGTCCTCCGAAACAGGCGCCCACGTTTTCCTCGACCTCGATGGAAAACGCGAACGCGGCGGGACGCGGGCAGTGACTTTCTCCCCGCTGCCGTGGACCGTTACCAGGAGCTTGGCGCTCGATCACGCCGCTAGATAAGTCAAGGTGTATGGTACATCTCGACTGCTAGCGCATCCAGTCAGTGGCTCCCTTACGGTTCTAGGCGCAGCCGCAATCGACGCTACCCAATCGGGGACGGGTGTAGACGTAGTACGGTACGCCGTATTGCTTGGGAGTCGCGTTGTTGGGGCTGCTACTTAGATCGTTGAGCGACCGATGGCGGATCAAGGGGCCGTTGTCGAGCTTGCTGAGCCACGTGCCGTCGGCGAGCTGACGGGCGGCATGCGTGATTCGCCAGCCGCCGGGAACCCTGTTGTCCCGCACACGATACAACACCACCCTTTCTACCTTGGCTGTGTCAGCCGACAGGTTGTTCACGTTGGCATTCACATCGCGCTTGTAAAGTACACGGTATTGGCTGTCGAACCATTGCGGGGTCCACTTCAACGGGTCTGATCCGGGCGAGAAAGGTCCGTAACGACCTATGGAGGCGCCGGTGCATTGGTACACCTCGTCACCTGGGAGGACAACCTCGAAGTTCCCCGGCCTCAGATTGGGATAATCCTTCTTCCCATTCGTCACCTGGTTCAGCACTAACTGCCGAAGGATGGGGAGGCGGCTCGTGTTCAAAGGACCGCCGACATGCAGCGAATTCTCGAGCTTCAGGATCCAGTCGAGGTGAGACGGCGGCCTGACTTGATCCCCCGCTCCGATCAGGTGGTCCCCATCGGCGAACTTGGAATACGGAAGCGCCGGCTGGTAGTCTTTTGCCTCCTGGCGGAACTCAATAAAGAACCAGTCGGGCCCATCTTGTCCGCCATAGAGCGCGTCGTAGGTTAGATCGTTGACTTTCAAATATTCGCCGCCGACCAAAAGGTCGCGACCTTGCTCGCCGAAAAGGTCGTCTGCCCCTAGTCCGCCGATCAAATAGTCCGCGTCAACGTTGGGGTCCGTGCTCGGACGGGCTCGCTTACTTCCGTCGCCAATCAGAATATCGTTATGCCTGCCTCCGTCGAGCAAATCACAGCCCAGGCCGCCGACCAGCCGGTCGATACCGTCTTCACCCATAAGTATGTCGTTGGCCTCGAAGCCGTAGAGTTTGTCATCGCCAGGGCCGCCAAAGGCGACCACCCGACGGAGCGGACTGCGCGAGTCTTTCCCTGCGCCTAAGCCGTCCCCGCTCCAGTCAACGTACTGGAAGGTGTCGTTTCCCGCGTTGCCGAGGAAGACAAAATCATTCACCTCGCTGTTTTTGATCCAGCCGCGCCACCGTTGTTGGCCGGGAATCCCGTCGCTGTGCCAGATCTCTAAATAGTCCACGCCATTTTCCAACATGACACCGCCATGAGGTTTGCCGTCGCCTTTGGTGTGCCTGATCGTCACCCCATCAGGGCGGCTCGTTCCGACAAGCTTAAGATTTCCAAATTCGACCGTCGCCGTAAGGGAGGGTTTCGTTTTCATCTGTCCATTGACGATGCGCGGCTCCCACTGGACGGCAGCCATCAGGCGGCGGTCTTCCAGCGGCTGAACCGCAAGCGTGGCCGACCGGCGAGGCGCGGGCCGGTTACGCCCCGCGACGCGACGCCGCCGTTGTACGGAGCGACGCACATGATGGAATAACGAGGCCAGGATTGATAGTCGCATAGTTTGCTCCCGAAGTGACGTTTCTCGATTAGCGAAAGGTTTTGGCGATACCGTGGCCGCCAATCAAAGAAACGTAAGTCCAAAGCTGACCGAACGGTCACGGCCCAAAAAAGATAGACGCCCCAGCCGCGTCAGAAAGAATAGCGTGCAGTCACCGAGGCGCTCCAACCGGAGAAACATCAGCACCAACGGTCAACTCGCCGAGCGACGTTTCTCGGTGAACTTTCTGGCTTATCGACTGGTGACCGTAAACGCCGCCCAATAAAACGGATGAGCCGCTTCGGACCGCTCGCGGCGGCTTTCAATCCGCTCCAATTGCGCCGCCCGCATCGCTGCGGCTTCGCTCTTGCCTGCGGCCAAGTGCTCGAAGAACGCCTTCATCAGCCGGGCGGTCTCCAAGTCGGGCACGCTCCACAAGCTGGCCACCACCGATTCGGCGCCGGCCAGTTGAAAGGCTTGCCGCAAGCCCGCCACGCCTTCGCCGTTGCGTACCTCGCCGATCCCCGTCTCGCAGGCGCTAAGGACGACCAGTTGTGTGCCGCGGAGGTCCGTCCCGACGATCTCCAGACCGGTCAAGACGCCGTCTTCCGCGCCGGGCGACGCCTGATCACGATGATTGCAGCCAGCCAACACCAAGCCGCAACGCAAGAGCGGGTTTTCCAGAGGTTCGCCCTCTGCCGTCAGGGCGCGGTCGACTGATTCTGAGGAAAACGGCAGGGTCGCGGAGGGAGGGGACTGGTCCTTAAGGAAAAAGCCGTGGGTGGAAAGCGTCAAGACCCGGGGGCTGCGGGTCGATTTGACTACGCCCTCGCGGGCTTCGCCGGTCAAATACATTTGGGGAGCGACGCCGGCGTATTGCTCCAGGCTGGGAGCGATGGCGCGCGCTTCCACCGCAGTGGCGGGGAGACGCGCGAAGCGCGGCAGTTGACGGGAGGCGTCGGGGCCGCGCTGCGCCGCAGGGTCAGCCGGCTCGGGCGAGTGCCCGGCGGCGCCGGGGGTAGTCAAAGCCAGATCGAAGTCGGGATCGGCCAGCACGAGCGGCGCCTGGAGTTTTTTGACTGGGGACGCCGGCTGCGCTAAGGCGCGCCCGCTGACCACGTGCGTAATTTCGTGCGTCTCCACCGCGTATCGACCGTCGGGCAACGGTAGCGCGGCCCAAGGCACAAGCCAGAGCGCCGCATCGGGGCAGATCGTCCAGGCGCGTCGCTTGGCCAGACGCGGCAATAACGGATCAAGGACGAGTTGAGCTAGCGCCTTGAGCGGTTCACGCAGCTTCGTTTCCGCCTCCGGCTCGCCGTCCGTCGCGACCGTCTGGGGCGCGGCGTTGAGTGCTTGCCTGGCCGTGTGGATCGCCCGCTCGATCGGCTCCGCTGGTCCCAAATCGACAAGCTGAACCGACTCCTCCCCCGCGGGAAAAATGAGCCAGGCCGCATAGCGGACGCCTTCCTGCCGGTCGGCGATATAATCATAGGGATCGAAGCGGACGATTTCGATAAGCACGGCGCCCGCGGGCAGGGCGCGGCGGACCGCCTCCAATTCCACCCAAGGATCGCCTTCGGCGCCGCCGGCCGCAAACTGACCGAGTTGCGCCGAGAGCCGCCGTTCGCGCTCCTGCAAGGCCCCGATTTGGCGCGTGCGCTCGGCCGAGTCCGCCGCGTTGCCGGGCGTGCGGAAGGTCCACACCGCCAGTCGCCGCCGCACCTCGCCCAACTCGTGGACGAGGGCCGCTTGCTGGGGGGCGTGAGCGGCGCGGGCCAACAGCGCTTGCTGGGCCAGCGCTTGTTGCGCCAGGCCCTTGCCGTTCACCAGCCAACTCGCCGCGAGGGCGAGCAGCGCAGGATCGTCGCGCCGCTGCCATCCCAACGAGAGCGCCAAGTGCAGGTTCGCCGCGTCGGTGACTTTAAGGAAGGAGAGTTGCTCTCGCTCGGGCAATCCCGGCAACAGGCGCTGCACATAGCGGCGGACCGCGCGCCGGCTAAGGTCAAGGTTCTTGGCGGCCTGCTCCCAGCGCTGCTCGAATGCGTACGTCACACCGAGGTTGTGATAACTTTGCGCCACGTCGGGATGACTCTCGCCCAAGAGCGTCTTGCGGAGCGCCAGCGCCTGTTCGTGAAACTCCCGCGACTTTTGCGTCTCGCCAAGCAGCCAATAGAGGTTGCCGAGGTTATTCAGCGCCAGCGCAATATCGGGATGGTTTTTCCCCAGCCGCGCTTCCTTGATCTTCCAGCTTCGCACCGCGAGCGGCTCGGCGCGGGCGAATTGACCAGAACTTTGGTAGAGGCTGGCCAGGTTGTTGAGCGTCCAGGCCACCTTGAGATCGTTCTCGCCCAATTCGGCTTCCGCGATTCTTAAGCAGCGCAGGTGAAGCGCCTCGGCTTGGGCCGTGCGGTTCGTATCTTGGTAAATGCTCGCCAGCGTGGCCAGGACGCTCACCGCCCGCACATGGTCTTCGCTGAAGCGGGATTCGACGATCGCCAGCGCGCGCCGAGCCGCTTGCTCCGCCTGGGCGAACAGCCCCAAGCCGGCGGCGACGTTCGCCAGTTCGACCAGCGTCTTGGCGATCTCGGGATGGTCCTTGCCGAGTTCGGCCTCCTCGATGGCCAAGGACCGTCGCAAGAGCAAGTCCGCCGGCCCGAATTCGCCGCGCAACTGGTGCAGGATCGCCAGGTGGTACAGACTTGAGGCGACGATCACATCGTCCTTGCCGAGTTTCGCCTCGCGGATAGCCAGGCTGCGGCGGAACGCTTGTTCCGCCTCGGCGTAGCGTCCCACATCTTGCAGAAGCAGCCCCAGATTGTTCAGCGACTGGGCGACGGCGAGATCCTCGGGACCCAAGTGCGTCTCCCGCGCCTGCAAACATTCCCGGTGCAGGCGTTCGGCTTCTTCGTATCGTCCCAGCAAGGTATACACGTTTGCGAGGCTATTGCGCGTGGAGACCGTGTCGAAATGTCCCTTCCCGCGCGCGGCTTCCTCGGCTTGCAGCGCCCGCAGGTAAGCCGCCTCCGCCTCCCGATAGCGTCCTAATTCCTGGTAGAGGTTTCCCAAGTTGTGGTTGACCACTCCCGTGTTGAAATCCCGCGGGCCGAACACCTCGGGCGCCAACTCCACCACGCGCTCGTACAGGGCGGTGGCCCGCTCGTAGTCGCCTTGCTCGGAGAGCGCATCCGCCTGCCGCATGACCACATGCAGCTCTACGGTGGCGTTGGGAAAGCGTGTCTGGGGGACCGCCGGCGCCGCCGGCTGCCCTTCCGACCGCACATGGTCGCGGGAAATCCAACCTTGGACGGCCTGGCCGCCGCGGGTTGCGCGCACTAGATACCAATCTCCTTGCGTCCGCACCACGGCGAGTCGTTCGCCCTGCCGCACGCGGGCAACCAACTCCCGCCCGTTTTGCAACGGCGCATTGTCGGTGGTAACCACCACACTCTCCGACGGCAGTTGTGCGGGAGCGGTTGTCCCGCGACCGGCAAGGGCAATCCCGAAGCATGCGATCCCCAACAGGGCCAAGAGTTTTCGAAGATCCGGCTGCATCGCGTATTCCTTCTGAACATCAACTCGACATGACGCCGCGTACCCTTGAAAACGCATCCGAATCACGAAGCGAACGGTGACGCCGCATCGTTTTCCGCGACCGCTATCGCCCCGTGACCGTAAACGCCGCCCAATAAAACGGATGCGCCGCCTCGAACCGCTCGCGACGGCTTGCGATCCGCTCCAACTGCGCCGCCCGCAGCGCCGCGGCCTTGGACTTTCCCGCGGCCAGATGCTCGAAGAACGACTTCATCAGTCGAGCGGTTTCCAGGTCGGGCACGCTCCACAAGCTGGCGACCACCGCCTCGGCGCCGGCCAGTTGAAAAGCCTGTCGCAATCCGGCGACGCCTTCGCCGTTGCGGACTTCACCGACGCCCGTTTCGCAGGCGCTGAGGACGACCAGCTTCGTGCCGTGGAGATCGACGCCCACGATTTCCAGGCCGGTCAGCACTCCGTCGTCGCCGACGTCGATTTGCCCGCTCCCGCGGTTGTTGCAGCCCGCCAGCAGCAGGCCGCATCGCAGCAGTGGGTTGTCCCGATTCGCGGGCATTGCCCCAGCGCTACGTTCATCGCCATGCAGAAGTTTTCCCACGGACATCGGAAGCTCTCGATCTTCCAAGAAGAAGCCGTGCGTGCTCAACACCAGCACGTGGGGGCTGGCGAGCGACTTGACGGCGGCTTCCGTCGCCGCCCGGTTTAGCAGCATCTGGCTTTCCTGCCGAGCAAAATGATCCAGCGAGGGCTTAATCGCCCGCGCTTCCGCTTCACTGGCCGCCAGCCGAGCGAAGGTCGGCAGGTCGCGAAGTCCGCCGGCCGGTATTGCGGGTTGAGAAGCATTCGCCGCCAGACCGAGGTTGTAGTCGGGATCGGCAACAATCGCCGGCGGTTCGGGGGAGAGGCCGGCCGCTCCGGGCGTGACGAGCTCCCGGCCGCTGGTGACGTAGCGAACGGCGTGACGTTCGATCAGGTACTCGCCGCTCGTCAAGGGCAACGCGGCCCAGGGCGCCAGCCACAAGGAGCGATCCGGGCAGAGGATCAACTCGTCGTAACCTTGAAGGTTCTCTTCCAAGGGCTTGAGGATCAATGCGGAGACCGCTTGGAGCGACTGCTTTGCCGCTCGCTCCAACTCCAACTCGCTCTGTTCCCGCAGCGTCTTTGGATCAAGTTGCAGCGCGGTCCGCGCCGCGCGGATGGCGTCGTCGATCGGCGCCGCTTCCCCCAAGTCCACGAGCGACACGTCCCCGCGGCCCGCGGCGGGCACGATCCAGGCCCCATAGCGATCGGGCATGCTCTCGACGAACGGCGCCTCCGACTCGTAATTCCAGTACCGAAACCGGGCGAAGTTCACCAGGACGGAATTTTCGGACTTGGCCAGGGCATCGCGAAGGGCGCTTAACGGAACCCAAGGGTCCGCCTCGTCGCGCTGGCCCAAGCGGAACTGCCCCAACTGGCGGAGCAACTGCGTTTCCTGGCGGCGGAGCGCGATAAGTTGCTTCTCGCGGGCGGCGGCATCCGTGGCGGCGACGCTGAGCCGGCTCATCTGATCTCGCACGGCCCGCAATTGGCCGAGAACCGGCTGCGACGCTTCGTCGGACAACCGAACATTGGCCGCCAATGTCTCCTGCGACACGCCTTTTGCATTCAGCAGCCACTCCGCCGAAAGCGCGCGCAGCGACGGATCGTGGCGGCGCCACAAGGCGAACGACAGCCCCTTGTCCAACCTGTCGGCGCGACCGTACAAAAACGCCAGTTGCTCGGCGGCGGAAAGAATGGGCAGGACGCGCGCGGCGTGAAGCTGCAAACTCCGTTGCCCCGCGTCGAACTGCGCGGCGGCTTCCGCATTATTTCCCAGGAGGGCAAGCACCACCGCGAGATTCGAGTGGCCGGTCGCCACGTTGCTGTGTTGCTTGCCGAAGATTTCCGTATTGGCGGCAAGCGATTTTTCGAACGTGCCGCGGGCCGCGGCGTAATCGCCGCTCAGGGATTGGACGATGCCCAGTTGGACCGTCAGATTGATCGCGATGTGGTGGCCCTGGCCCCAACCGCGCTCGACCACGTCGCGCGCCCGTTGGAGACAATCCTGAGCCTGGTCGTGTTGGCCGAGATAGGCCAGCGCGACGCCCAGGCTGCCCAGGGCCCGAGCGGTTGTCAGATGCGAATCGCCGAAGACCTTTTGGCAAATGGCGTACGCTTGCGCATAGTGGTCGCGCGCGGCGGCATAGCGTTGCAACTTCTCGTCGAGCAATCCGAGATTGCGGTGCGTCGTGGCCACCTGGACGTGGGTATCGCCATGGGCCTTCCGGAAAATGGCAAGCGCTTGCAGGTGGTGGCGGCGCGCCGCTTCGAAGTCTCCCGTGTCGCCCAAGTGCATCGCCAGGGAATTCAGCGAGTCGGCGAAGCGGGGATCCTCTTCGCCCAGCGCTTCGCGCCGCATCGCTAAGGCTTCTTCCAGATGGATTCGCGCCGCAGCGTTATCGCCCCGGCGTCGGTGCATTTCACCCAAGGCATCGAGCACCTCGGCAATCGCGTCGGAATGGTTCGCAAGTTCCCGGCGAATGGCCAACGCTCGGTTCAGATACGCCAACCCGGCTTCGTACTCTCCCAGTTCGCCGTGCATCTCGCCGAGATTCAACAGGGCCTGCGCGGTGTCGGGATGCTTCTCCCCCAGCCGAGATGTATAGACGGCCAGCACCTTTTCATAGTCGGCCAGCGCGCCGGCATAGGCGCCCATTTTGAGCCGCAGGGCCGCCAGATTGTTCCGCGAAAGCGCCGCGGGGAGCGAATCTTCGCCGAACGCTTCTGTCCGAACCTCCAACGCCCGCTCCAAATGCGACACGGCGGCGTCGAACTCGCCGAGGTCGCCCAAGACGATCCCCAACTGATCCCGCGTGCTCGCGGTACTGGGATGCGTGTCGCCCAGGGCGTTCTTACGGATCGTCAGGGCCTGCTCCAGGCTCCGGCGCGCCGCGACGTAATCGCCCAGGTTGTGATGCACCGCGCCCAGGTTGTGATAATAGGCGGCCGTGTCGGGATGGGCGGCGCTGGCGACCTTCAGCCGAATCGCCAGCGCCTGCTCGTAATAGGTTTTCGCGGTGGCGTAGTCTCCCATGTTCGTATGCAGAACCGCCAGGTTGTTGACGGCCGTCGCCGTGTGGGCGTGCTCTTCTCCATAGGCCTTGGCGACGATCTCCAGCACCTTTTCGGCGTACGGCCGGGCCGCCGCATAGTCGCCCCTGTCGGTCAACAGCGCCTCGATGTCGGACAGGGCGAACGCCGTAAACGGATGCTCTTCCCCAAAGATTTTTCTTCTGATCGCCAAGGTTCGTTCGAAGCAGGTTTTGGCGACGGCGAAGTCGTCGGCCTGCTGATGCGCGCGTCCCAATTGTGTCAGGGTGGACGCGATCTCGCGATGATCCTTTCCCAGCGCCTCCTCGCAAATCGCCAGCGCGCGTCGCAAATAGGTCTGGGCGGTCTTGGGGCGCCGCTCAATAGGTGGATTTCGCCTAGGTAGTACAGCGAGTCAGCGGTCTCCAAGTGCTCGTCCCCCAGAAGCTCTCGACGAATCGCCCAGGCGCGCTCATGATACTTAAGAGCCGCCGCGTAATCGCCCGAATCGCGAGACAGGTTGCCCAAGCTCTCGTAGGAGCGCGCCGTGTCCTGATGCTTCTCGCCGAGTTCCCGCTGGCGAATCGCCAGGGCCGCCTCGAAGTAGCGCTTGGCGAGAGCGGGATCCCGCGAGAGAACCAGGCCGCCCAACTCGTCCATCGACGTGGCTACGTCCGGATGCCGCTCGCCCAAAAGACGCCGGCGGATGCGCAGCGCCTCTTCCTGGAGGGGGCGCGCTTCGTCGTAGCGGTCGGTGTAATCGTAGGATAGGCCCAAGGCCCACATCGCCTCGGCGGTGTCGAGATGCTCGGCGCCCAGCACGGCCCGGCGAATCTCCAACGCCTTCTGGTTCAGCGGGATCGTGTCTTCATACTGCCGCTTCTCCCACAGCGCCTTCGCTCTTTCGCGGAGCGCCGCGGACTCGGTAAGTTTTTCTTTCTGCTCCGGAGTAACCGCTGGAACCGGATTGGTCGCTACGACGCGCGTGTGTCTCTTGTGAAGCCATCCCTTAATTTCACGACCCTCTACCGTCGCCTGCACCAAAAACCAATCCCCGCGCACCTCGAAAACCGACAGACGCCGACCTTGCGGTACGCGCGCCAGAATTTCCTGGCCCTGTTGGAGCGGAGCGTTATCGGTGGTTACGGTAATCACTACCTGCGCATCTTGCGCAACGCACCGGCCGACTTCGCCTGCCAGGGACAAAATGAATACCACGACCATTCCCGCACTGAGTTGTTGAAAAAATTGCATGAGATCTTGGTGGTGACTATCGACCTGTTACCGTAAACGCCGCCCAGTAGAAAGGATGCGCTGCCTCGAACCGCTCTCGGCGGCTCGCGATTCGCTCCAACTGCGCGGCGCGGAGGGCGGACGACTTAGACTTACCTTGCGCCAGATGTTGGAAAAACGACTTCATCAAACGCGCCGTCTCTAAATCCGGCACGCTCCAAAGACTGGCGACCACCGCTTCGGCGCCGGCCAGTTGAAAGGCTTGCCGTAGGCCCGCCACCCCTTCGCCGTTGCGGACTTCGCCAATGCCGGTTTCGCACGCGGATAGAACGACCAACTCCGTTCCGCGAAGATTGAGTCCGACGATCTCCAGACCGGTCAGCACGCCGTCGTTCTCTGCTGTGCCGTCTCGATTGCATCCTGCCAGCGCCAAGCCGCACCGCAGGAGCGGGTTTTCCAAAGGACTGCCGTCAATCGTCAGCGTCGCCGATCGTGTCGGCTCATGGCCGAGCAGACCTTGCTCACGCTTTACCTGTTGATCCGCAAGGAAGAAGCCGTGGGTCGAAAGCGTCAGCACCTGGGGGCGTTTTGCGGATTTCACCAGTTGCTCTAAAGCCTGGTCGCCCATGCGAACTTGCGGCGTGATCCCGACATAGCTTTCGATACTGGGAGTAATTTCCCGCGCCTCTGCCGCCGTGGCCGGGAGCCGCGAGAAGCGAGGCAACGTGGCGCCCCGCGTTGTCGGCTCGCCGTCTGTCGCCGGTCCGAGATCGAAGTCGGGATCGGCCACGACCAGCGGCGCCGACGGCGAATCGGGTTGTGACTGGCGATCGGCCAGTTCGCGGCCGCTGACGACGTAACTCAACTCGAATCGCTCAATGGCGTACTTGCCGCTTTCCAGAGGCAGCACGCTCCAGGGAGCCAGCCACAATTGGCCATCCGGGCTGAGGATGATGTGTCGCGCATCGCCTACATGAGGCAACAGCGGATCGAGGAGCCGCTTCGCCAGTTCCCGCAGCGACGGGCGGCACTCGCGTTCCGCGGCCGGCTCACCGACTTGGGGAATCTTCTTGGCGCCGTGCTGGATCGCTTGCCGCGCCGCCTGCACCGCCGCGTCGAGCGCCGGCGCGTCGCCTAAATCAACGATCTTTACATCGCCGAGGCCCTGCGGCGGGATGATGCACGCGGTGTAACGGGCATCGCCCCACCGGCCGTGCGTCGTCCCAACTTTCGCGGTGAAGTCGTAATAGTAAAAGCGGGCGATGTTCACGTGCACGGCGTCCGGCGGAAGGCTTTTGCGAACGCGCTCCAGCGGAATCCACGGATCGTCCGTCGCGCCCGCGCTCAGGGTTAGCTCCCCGATGCGGCCGATGAGCCGCGACTCGTCTTCCCGCAGGCGGGCGAGGTTCGCCTGGTGCGCCTTCTCTTGCCCGGCCGGCGGCGTTTGATAGCTCACGCGGGCCAGTTGACCTCGGACTTTGCGCAATTGGGCGAGCAGCGTCTCGGCCGCTTCTCCCTGGAGCTGCGAACGCAGGGCAAGGGCCTCCTGGGCGCCGGACTTCCCGTTGACGAGGCAAGCGGCCGAGATCGAGCAGACTTGCGAATCATGAGCTTGCGCCATCCCCAACGAGAGCGCCCGCCCCAGGAAGGAGTGCTGCGAGACAAGGAACGCCAGTTGTTCCCGTTCGGGAAGGGTGGGCAGCACGCGCACCGCATAACGTCGCCAAACATGGCCGCCCTTGTCGATGTTCTCTGCCGCCGCCCGCCAGTCGTTGCTTGCGGCCTGCGTGCGGGCAAGGGCGTCGAACGTGAAAGCGGCGAAAGCGCTTGCCCCATCGGCTTCCCGCGTGGCAATGGCTTCTTGGAAGTAGCGCCGTGCGGAGGCCAAATCCCCTTCCGCAAACGCCACCACGCCGAGATTGCTGATCGCATTCGCGGTTTCCGGATGGGTGTCCCCCAGCGCTGCCCGGCGGACGGCCAGCGATTGCTGCATCATACGGCGAGCGGCATCGTGATCGCCCAGATCCAACAACAACATCGCGAGGTTGTTCAACGTTTGAGCCGTATCGGCATGCTGCATGCCGAGCATTTCCCGCCGTACGCGCAATACCTCTTCAAACAGCGGTTTTGCCGCAGCGTAATTACCGGTTTCGTGCAGCACACTGGCTAAATTGTGGAGCGTGAAGGCCGTTTCCGGATGCCGCCTTCCAAGAAGCTGCTCGCGCAGCTTCAGCGCCCGCTCCTGATACGATCGGGCGGCGGCTAGGTCGCCGAATTGGTGGTGCAGGACGCCCAGATTGCTGAGCGTGGTCGCGGCGTCGCGCCCCATTTCGCCCAGAGATTCGTAAACGTCCAGCGACTTCTGGAGGTAGAAGCGTGCCTCTGCGAAATCTTCGCGGTCCATCAGCAGCGAACCAACGCAGTTGAGCGACAACGCGGTGTCGGGATGATTCTCGCCGTGCAACTCACGGCTCAGCTCGAGGGCCAACTCGAGGTGCCGGCGCGCCGGCGCAAAGTCGCTCAGGTGGGAAAGGCAGTTGCCGAGATTGCCGTGCCCCGTGGCCGCAAAACTGCTCCGCTCTCCGTAGTGCTCCACCCAAATCGACAGCGCCTGTTCATAGTACGGCTTGGCATCGGCGTAGTATCCTTGCTCTTCCAGGACGATGCCGATCCTGTTAAGGACCGCGGCCGCCTCAGGATGGCGCTCTCCCAGTGCCTTCTGCCGAATCGCCAGTGACTCGCGGAGATGCACCAGCGCCGCAGCGTATTCCCCCATGTCGATGAGCAATTGGCCCAGATTGTTCTGCACTCGCCCGCGCAGAATGTCGCGTTCGATCGGGGCCGCTTTGAGAATCGCCAGCGATTGCTCGAAGAGTTTGCGGGCCGCGGGCCAATCACCCAATTCGGAGGTCGACAGCGCCAGGTCATTCAGCGATAAGGCGGTGGAGCGATGACTCTCTCCGAGCACTTTACGGCGAATCGCTAATGCCTGTTCGTAGTATCCGCGAGCTGCTGCTTGCTCGCCCATTCCGGCGTGCGCGGTCCCGAGCGCGTGCAACGTCGACGCGGTATCTGCGTGCTTCTCGCCGACGGTCTTCTTGCGGATCGCCAGCGCCTGCTCCAGCACCTTGCGGGCCTCGGCACGCTCTTTCAATTCCTCAAGCACGACGCCAAGATTCGTCAACGCCGTCGCGAGCTCCTCTTGTTCCTCGGTGTATGATTTTTGGCGGACGGTGGCGGCCCACTCGAAGTGCCGCCGGGCCGCGGCGTATTCGCCCTGCTTGAAGAGGACGACACCGAGCCGCTCCCGCGCGCGGACCGTGTGAATGTGCTCTTCGCCGGCCGCCTCTCGGAAGATCTCAGCCGCCTGCTCGAAGTGATGCTGCGCTTCGCCAGGGTCCCCCAGGTGCAGACCCAGCGTGAAGTGGGTGTGTCCCGTGTGTTCATGTCTTTTTCCGTAGATCGCTTCGAAGATGGCCAGTACGCTCTCGAGGTGGCGGCGGGCGGCGGCGTAGTCGCCTTGCTCGCGATGCACCAGCGAGAGATAGACGTGCGCGTTCGCCGTGTCGTCGTGGTTCTCGCCGTGCTGGCGCCGATACACCGCTAACGCCTGTTTCAAATGACGCTCCGCTGCGTCCAGCTCCCCGGAATCGATGAGGGCTTGGCCGAGATCGAGAAGCGAATGGGCCGTGTCCACGTGCATGTCCCCGAGCATCCGCCGGCGGATCTCCAGCGCCTCTTCAAAGTACGGCCGGGCGTCCTTGGGGCTGCGCGCCTCCTGCACGGCGGCGCCCAAAGCCCGCAGCGCCTCGGCAGTGTCCGCGTGATTCGGGCCGAGGGTTTGCTTGCGAAGCGAGACGACCTTCTCATGGAGCGGAACTGCCTCCTCGTGCTTGCCGTCGGCGGCCAATTGATCCGCCTGCTCCCGCAATGCTTTGGCTTCGTCCGCCAGCCGCTCCTTCGCTTCCGGCGTGAGCGGCGCGGGAGGCGGCGCCGCTTCGCGAACGTGCTTCTTGTGAATCCATCCCTTCACCTCCTTTCCGCCTAACGAAGTCCGCACCAGATACCAGTCCCCGTTGGTGTTTTCTACCTTGAAGTGGGCGCCTTTTTTGACGCGGGCCACGACCTCCCTTCCGTTCTGCAACGGCGCCTGATCGGTTGCGACGATCACCGTCTGCGGCATTTCTTTCGCGGCAGGGACGGGGGATCCGTCGGTGACGCACAGCACGAACACGAGCGCCGTCCACGCGGCGTCTCGACGCTGCCGCAAATAGATGTACATAACGGCTCTCGATACTGAGGATTTGGGCTAAATTCCGGTCAACGTAAACGCCGCCCAATAGAACGGATGCGCCGCCTCGCTGCGGCCTCGGCGGCTTGCGATCCGCTCCAACTGCGCCGCCCGCAGCGCCGCGGCCTTGGACTTTCCCGCGGCCAGATGCTCGAAGAACGACGACATCAACCGGGCGGTTTCCAAATCGGGCACGCTCCATAAACTGGCCACGACCGCTTCGGCGCCGGCCAGTTGAAAGGCTTGACGCAAGCCCGCGACGCCTTCGCCGTTGCGGACTTCGCCCACGCCGGTCTCGCACGCGCTGAGGACCACCAGTTCGGTCCCGCGGAGGTCCACGCCGACGATTTCCAGGCCAGTCAACACGCCGTCGTCGGCGTCGGTGGGAAGGCCGTCGCGGCGATTGCACCCCGCGAGCACCAGGCCACAACGCAGGAGCGGGTTTTCCAAGACTTTGCCGTCCGCGGTTACGACCGCGGAACGTGAGGCCTCCAGCGTTCGCTCATAATCCTGCGGCGTCACCTCCTGATCGTGGAGGAAAAATCCGTGCGTCGAAAGCGTCAACACTTGGGGACTGCGGGCGGATTTCAATACGCTCTCTTGCGCCTCGCGGCCAATGTAAACCTGCGGCGCCACGCCCGCGTATTGCTGGAGGCTGGGGGCAATCTCCCGCGCCTCGGCGGCGGTAGCGGGCAGGCGGACAAACCGGGGAAGCTGTTGAGCATCGACAGAGCCGCGCCGCAGGCCAGGATCGTGCGCCGTGACTTGCTGCGCCGTGGTCCGCGGTTGATCCACGGACAAGTCAAAATCGGGGTCCGCCAGCACCAAGGGAGCCTGGGGCGACGATGGCTGGCTTCCCCGCGCCACCAACTCACGGCCGCTGACCACATAGCTGATCTCGTAGTTCTCGACGGCGTACTTACCGTCGGGCAAGAGCAGCGCCGCCCAAGGAACAAGCCACAACTGGCCGTCCGGGCTAATAATCAGGCGCCGAGCTTGACCGAGATGTGGCAAGAGCGGCTCGAAAATCAGTTTCGCCAACTGCCGTAGCGGTGCGCTCGTTTGCTGCTCGGCTGCTGGCTCACCGTGTTCACGAGCGATCTTATCGCCTTGTTGCAACGACTGTCGTAATTCCTGCACGGCGTCATCGATGATTTTGGCCTCACCCAAGTCGATGATCGTTACCTGTCCGCGTCCGGCAGGCGGGACGAGCCAAGCCGCATAACGGGGCGGGCGCCATATCTTGAGGTTGCCCATGCCCTGAGGTTGATTCTCGAAGACACCAAAGCAAGCGATATTGACATGGACGGCGTCTGGGGCGAGGTGTTCGCGCAGACGTTCGAGGGGAATCCAAGGGTCCTCCCCCGTGGCGGCGCCAAGTGTCAACTCGCCCAACTTGCGGATCAAGGCCTCCTCCTGCCGCCGCAGCAGCGCAAGCTGCGTTCGATGCGACTCGGTCTGGCCCGCCGGCAGAGTTTTCAGGCTCAGCCGGGCTAGTTGCTTGCGAACTCCCCGCAATTCGGCGAGCCGTGCTTCCGCAACGGCGCCCGTCAATTGCGCGCTGCGCGCCAGCGCCTCTTGCCCCCTGGCCTTTCCGTTGACCAGCCAGGCGGCCGACAGGGCGCATAACCGCGCGTCGTCACGCCGCCTTAAGCCACGAAACAACGCGTCGTTGAAAGCGCCGCGCGTGGACGTCAGGAACTTGAGTTGCTCTTGCTCGGAAAGGGTCGGCAACACCCGCGCGATGTGGCGGTTCTGGATTTGCTGAGCGCGGTCCGTGGCTTCGGCCGCCGCGGCCCCATCGCCTGCCTTGTCGAATCCATCGGCAAGATTGGTGTACGCGAGGGCGGTCTCGGGATGCGTTTCCCCCAGCGATTCTTGGACAATCGCCACGGCCTGTTCGAAGCACCGGATTGCAGCGGGAGAGTCGCCCAGCGCGTCGAGCACCAGTCCGAGATTATTAAGCGATCGGGCGACGCTGGGATGCTTGGCCCCCACCGTCTCTTTCGCAATGGCAAGCGCCTGTTCGTGGCGTCGCCGCGCCGCGGGATAGTCGCGCATCGCATAGAGCAAATCGCCAAAGTTATTGAGCAAGGAGCCGGTATCGCGATGTCTTTCCCCCAGCGTCTCTTGAAGGATTAGCAATGCTTGTTCGTAATGGGAACGAGCTGCGGGGTAGTTTCGCAGGGATTTGAACAGCGCGGCGAGACTGTTGAGCGTGGCGGCGGTATCGGGGTTCTTTTCACCCAAAGCCGCCTTACGAATCGCCAACGCGTGTTCAAGATGCTGGCGGGCCGCCGCATGGTCCCCCAGCACGTCGAGCAGCCCACCAAGTTTATGGAGCGTTTCGGCGGTATCGGGGTGCTTGTCGCCCACCGTCGTTTTGCGAATCGCCAACGCCTGTTCGTAACGCAAGCGAGCTGCGGCGTAGTCGCCCGTCATTTCCAGGAAAGCGCCAAGATTGTTGAGCAACGTGGCGTTGAGGGGGTGCATTTCGCCGAGGATTTCTTGATAGACCGCTTGCGATTGTTCCAAGTACGGACGGGCCGCAGCGTAATCGCCCATCTCGGCAAGCAGCCCACCAAGGTTTTGGAGCGATCTGGCGGTGGCTTGGTGTTTTTCCCCCAATGTTTCTTGGCAAATCACAAGCGCTCTTTCCAGGTGCGAGCGGGCCGCCGCGTAGTCACCGATTTGCGAGAGCAAAACGCCAAAGTCGTTGTGCGATCGCGCAGTAAGTGGGTGGTCTTCACCGAAGATTTCCTGGCGAATCGCCAACGCCTGCTCAAGATAAGCACGAGCCGCGGCGTAGTCGCCCATGGTTTTGGCCAAAGAGCCAAGTTGGTTGAGCGACGCAGCGATTTCTGGGCGCTTTTCCCCTAAGGCTTCTTTGCGAATCGCCAGGGCCTGTTCATAGCAGCGGCGGGCCGCGGGATAGTCTCCCATTCGTTGCTGTAAAGAGCCGAGGTCACCCAGCGCCGTGGCGGTCAGGGGATGCTTTGCTCCAAGCGTGTCCTGATAGATGGCCAGCGATTGTTCATAGTAGGGGCGGGCTGCGGCGTAGTCCCCCAGTTGCCCCAAGAGCTGGCCCAGAGCGTTCAGTGACTTGACGGTGTCGGGATGCTTCTCGCCTAGGACGCGACGACGGATGGCCAGAATCTGCTGGGCCAAAGGAATGACCTCTTGGTATTTTTGTTGCCCGATGAGCGTTAGAGCCTTATCGTTGAGCGTTTGCGCCTCGGCCAACAGACGATCTTTCTCCTCCTGGCTCAAGGCGGCCGGCTCCTCCGGTTGCGCCGGACTCTCCTGATGCGTTGGCTCGGACTGCACGAACTTTCGGTTGATCCAGCCTTGTCGCGACTGGCCGGGAACCGTGACCTTGAGCCAGGGGCCGTTAGTCTCGACAACGGTCAGGCGGTCTCCTCGCTTGACGCGCCCCACGACTTGGCTGCCGGCCTGGATCGGCGCTTCGGTCACGGTGACGACGACCTCTTCCCCGGAGGCGGAACTCCCTGTCCAGCCGGCCAAGATCACGAGCAGCAATAGCGCCCATCGCGGGTTGTGCACCGTTTGGCGACCCATTGTTCATGCTCCAAGTTTTTTCGATCCAGGCGCTTGTGAATGCTCACACTTGTCTACCCGGAGCGCCACGGGCCAAGGCGCCTCTGGCGGCTGTCGTTAGTTGCGGGTTGGTTGGTAGTAGCGTATGGCCGCGGTCATTACCGGCGTGGGATCGGGCGTGAACTCGACAATCCGAATGCCGCCGCGGGCTTCGGGGCCGGAGTCGATCAGGCCGCGGGTACTGTCTCCATCGCGGGCGGCGGTGCGCAGTTGGGCTTTGAGCGCGCCGAGCGTCGGCGGCGCTGTGGCGGGAAAGCCGCCGCGCAGCATCGCCAACAGGTCTTCGTCTTCCTCGCTTAATAAGTCCGGCGGAGGCAAGTCCGTGGGGACGGCTTCACGAAGCACGGTCAGCGAGATCATGCCCACGTCGGCGCCGTAGTGCATTTCGCTCTTGCGCGATTCCGCGTCCGAAAGTACGCGGAAGGCGTCGTAGGTCTTGTCGGATTTCTGATAACCGCGAATCACGATGGGCGGCGCGCCGGGTTCGAGAATCCATTTGCGGCAGTCGATATCGCGCTTGCGTTCCCGAAAGAGGGTGTTTTCGCCATTGACTTTGAGCACCACCGCCAATCGCTCTTCTTTGGCCGCCGGGTTGCGGCGCAGCGTCAGCACGACCTGCTCGCCTTTCCGCGGTTCGGGAATCACGGCCTCGCCGTTGCGGAACTCCAGCGAGACGGGGCGGCCATCGTAGGCGATTTCCAGCAGCACCGGGGACTTGCCGTCCTGAAGCGGATGCGGAACGTCCTGCGATTTGACTTCCAGGGCCGTTTGGACCAATTGCTCTTGGGTCATCCGTGGGGCGCCCTCGTCGAAGGCGCCGCGCAAGGCGTAGCTCTCGCCCAGTTCGCCAAGGGCGTCGATCCCCACGTCGGCCTTCAACACGGGCACGACGCGCTCTAGTTCCGCGCCCTCGCGGTCGAACACAAGCACGCCGACCGTCATGTCCCGCAAATCGGGACTAACCACGACCACGCCAGTAAGGAAAGCGTCGGCCGAGACCCGCGGAGGCGGATCTCCCCACGCCAGGCGATATCGGACAGCGAACAGCCGCGCGCGGCCTTGGGCGCTGGTATGATCGGCGCCGGCGATTTGGGCCGCGGTGGCGCTCGCGTCACGGATGATGCCCAGAGGACTTGTCCCGACCGACTTATTGGCCAGAATCAAGGCCGTTTCCAAACGTTCCGCCAGGAACGAGTTGAACGTTCCGACATTGTCGCTCAGAGGCTGATTGCCCTTCTTCACCCGAAACTTGAGCACGCCGATGTTGCGGTAGCCCTTCTCTCGGCAATGTTCAAGCACCGCCGGCGCGCACCGAAGCAACTCGCGCTCGATGGTCTCGCCCCACGCGTGCGAGGCCCAGGAAGGCAAAAGAATGCCCACCAGGGCGACAGCCATCCAGCGGCAACCATTCAACGACGCGGTCACAAACCGGAGCGGCGAGTGGTGGTTGATTTCTGCGATCATCGCGCAGCTCTCCTTGAGCGAAGGCAAGAGGCCAGGACATGGCTTGGTCACGCCACCTCAGAGGGAGGCAGAGTCACTTAGCGAGGGGTCGATCCGCCCCTAATAATAAACGCCGCCACAATAGAAGTCGAACGGCCAGCGGCACAATTTTTTCACGCCGCGGGTAATTGGTCTCAACACCGGAACCTGGAACGCCGGAGATCAGGTTTCCAGCGGCCGAACGGCGAAATCGCGCAGCGTGATCGACCAGTTCTGTTGCTGCCGGTCAAGAACAAAGCGAATGAGCGTTTCCGCAGTGACGGCAACCGTTAGCTGCACTAGATTTCGGGCCAACGGGTAATCGCACACATCCTGGCCCACGTCGCCGGGCACGCGGTACTTTTCGTTCCAGACGACTTCGCCATAGTCGGCGAAGAGTCCGGCGTGGAGGCAGTTCAGGCCCGCTTCGCGGCAATGGTCCCGCACCGTTCGCCGCGACGCCGAGTTGTCGAACGTATCGATCACCACGTCGGAATCAGCTAGCAGCTTGCGGACCGTGCGCTCGGTAAGCTCCTTGCGAACCGCGTCGATCTCGATGCCCACCGCGCGGAAGAGATGGCCGCGCAGCACGTCGGTCTTCCATGCGCCTACGTCGTTCTCTCCGTAGATTTGCGTTCCCACGTTATGTTCCTCCACGCGATCTCGGTCGATGACGCGCAGCCGCCGGGTCCCCTGCCGGGCGAGCGTATCCGCCAGATTGGAGCCGAGCGCGCCGGCGCCGCAGAGCGTGACGCGAACCTCGGCCAGCTTGCCGAGAGCGTCGGCGCCGCGATACAAGTCTTCGTGATGATGCTTACCCGCCATCGGCTTCGACTCCAATGATGACACCGCGAGGAAAGGCCTCGACCGTCAGTAACGGCCACCCGCGGGATCGATCGTCAGCAAATAGGTAACCGGCCAGGCCATCGGTCCCCGTAATGATGCACAATAGCGGCTTGCCGAACGCGCTCGTCCAGGCCCGCATGGTGTGGAGGTCGCGCCGGCTCGGCGTGGCGGCGCTCGTGGGGTGCGTATGCAGGAACCCAAGGACGTCGTGTTTGCGTTCCTCGCGCTCGAGGACTGCCAGGCCGTCGAACCCCACGGTAGCCGGCTCGCCGACGCAGCGACCGATCCGCCGCGCGTACCAGATGCGGCCCTGGCGGCGGCCGACCAACAGCCAGAACTCTTCACAGAGCGCCTTCGGCGCCTTGCGTGCTTGGATTACCTGCTTCGCGGTGGGTGGACGCGCCAATACGTTTGCTCCTGCATGCCTTCGTTGTCTTGACCGACCGGAACGATCTCGCCGGTCCCTTCCGCCTCGCGGATGACGCCGACGAGGCTCGTCAGGTCGAACTTTCGATCTTGCCCGCTCAGGCAGATCCCCGCGACCTGCACCGCCAGGTCCTCTTTTCTGACCGCCGAGACGTGCCGCCGGCCGCCGATGGTGAAGGTGACGCGGTAGCTATCCTGACGCTCCAAGTAATCGACCAACTCGGCCCCGGCATGCCGCAGCGCGTCGCGCAGGGTCTGCCCGGCTCGGTCGTTTGGTTCCGGCGGTTGGGACTTCTCCAGCGCTTTGCGCCGATAAGCCTCCTGACGGAGGCAATGGGCGCCATACGCGGCCTTCTGTTCCGGAGTGAGTCCGGGACGGTCCACCTGGTTCGGGTCGCACGATTCCTGCACCATTTGGCGCAGGTACGCGGCCGCTGCGGGATCGTAAGCTGGGTCAATCGACTCGAACCAAAAGTTCGCCCCGTCAAAGCGGGAGCGTATGACTTCAAACTGCTGCATCTCGGCGGCGAAGCGCACCGGAACGACGCCCTCGATGCGGAATCGCTGGTCGCCCTGGTGGGCCGGCGCGGCCATCCATAAGCCTCGCTCGCGGAAACAGAGAATGAGCCGCACCAAGGGAAACAATTCCAGGTAGTGGCGGCGCTCCGCCAAACCCGGCTCGCGGGCCAATTCCGCCGACGAGTGCGACGTGGGACGAAAAACGCCCCAGCCCTCGAAGTCCGCAGGGGTTACGCGCAGCGTGCAAACCACGCCTGCCATGCGCACGCGGACCGCGCCGCCGCGAACTACCGGCGCGAGGAATTCACTTTCCAAAAAGCGTTCTTCCTCGGCGGCCAGCTTGCGGAAGAGATCGTTGAATCGCTGAGAGCGCATGAAAAAACCCGCGCAAGTTCGAAGAGCATTGCAACTGACGGACTGCCGTAGCAGACACTCCAGGTTTTCAAACTGGTGTTTGTAAGCTCTTACCGTCGGGCGCGGGCCGATGGATTATAGCAGGGGAAAATGCCGGTTCAATCTTTTTTCAGGGTTGGTCGCGGCAAGCGGCCAAACCGAAAGCGAGCGCTGACCCACCAGGGAAGCGCCTAGTGGGTCAGCGCCAACCACCGTCGTCCGGTGCGCTGGACAATTTACTAATCACAAACACAAACCACGCGCTGGGCTGCGAGGCGGGAGCGGCTGGCTCGACCCACCCTACGGTGGATCGCTACGCGGCCTTGCGCTCCGGCAGCGGGTAGTCCATGATCTCCATCAGCAACTCCAACTTCGAGCGACGGGTGAGCATCGGCACGAGGTTCGGCAAAGCGTAGTAGTCGCCCGTGAACGCGAACACATCGACCTGGATTCCCGCCTGCCGGCACTGGTTTTCCAGGGTGGATTGTCCGCCGGGCGTGCGGACAATGCACACCGCCGGGTCGGCCTTCAACGCCTCGCGGTACTGGCGAAGCTCGTTGATGAACTGCGGCGGCGTGTTCTCGCCTTCATCGGTGACCATTACGATTTGCTCGATGTACTGGCCCTTCTTCCGCAAGGAAACCAGGGGAACGCCGCACGAGGTGCTGCCGCCCGCCACGATGCCGCGGAAGGCCCGCTCCCAGTCGGCCAGGTCCGGCCCCTTCGAAGTGACCTCGTAGGCCAAAGTGTCGAAGGCGTACACGTACAACTCCCGCTCGCAGATGGTCGAGATCATCGCTCCGATCCGCTTGCCTAGTTCGATCGCCTGGTCCATCGAGGCCGACTTGTCCACGAGCAAGGCCGTGGGCCGAGTGATGCGGCCTTTGGCTTTCACCTGCGCGTCGGCGACTTGCTCCAGTTGCTTCTGGAGGTCCGCCGACACTCCGGCCGCCTTGGCCGCTTCCTCGGCCTTGAAGGCGCTGACCCGGTGGGCGGTCTTCGCCTGGACCAGCTTCTCCTCGATCAGCCGCTTCAGGTCCGGGTTGTCCAGCGCCCCGCGGCGCTTGAGCGAACCCAGGTTGTTGATTAGCTCCTGCGGGCTCATGCGCTCCAGGAGCGCCAAGAGCACGGTCGGCGTCATCTGCTTGATGACCGTGGCCGCCACGCGGTACGGGATGCGATGCTCGACAATCGCCTGGGCTTGCTCGGCCGGCGTGCTCGCCTTCGCCAGCTCGCGCAGCGCAAACAACCGGCTGTCCGGCGGCGGCTCGCGCTCGAAGAGGATCTTCTGCGCCCGCTCGCCAGGGCGGATGTGCAGCACGGCGTACAGCCGCTTGAGCGCCTTGCGGGCCACCAGCGCCGTCGAGTCGAACCAGTCGGGATCAGCTTCGCGCTCCTGCAAGTAGCGCGCGACTTCGGTCTTAACCGAGCGCGGCACGTTGCGGAACAGGCCGAACGGCTCGACCTGCGTTTGGTCCGCCGCACCCTTCGCAGAAGACGTTCCCAGCGCTTGCCGGACTTTTTCACGACGCTGCGCCTTCGCGGGCACGCGGACCTTGCGGGTCGTCTTGCGGCCGTGAATGAAGTCCACGACGCGGGCCACTTCGTACGGCGGCAGGGCGCGCAGCAGGGCCAAGCCAACTTCGCGGTGGCCGTCAAAGTCGCTCAGGCAGAGCGTGGTCACGAACATTTCCTTGTGGTCGCGCACGTCGCCGTGATCGGCGTACCAGGCGGCCAGACGGACGTAGAACCGCGGGTCACGGGCGACCATGTCGCGATGCACCGGCCAGATCGTTTGCAACTCTCGGTGCGGAGTGGTCAAAAGCGTGTTCAGAATGTCCAGACGGATGTCCTGCTCGCGCATCGCCATGATGAGTCTCCGAAAGAAGTGCTTACAAGTTCGAGAAGCGTGGAGCAACCGATCTGCATCGGCACAGGTTAACAGCCTGCTGGTTTGTAGGCTTCCCTAGTCGGGTAAGCACCGTGACTGGAGTCAGACAAGGACCATACAAGCGGGTGTGGAAAGAAGCAAATCCCGTACAAGTCGCCAAAGCGTGAAAACTGAGTGCTCTGCCGTTGAGCTACAGGCCGAAAGTGAAAAGTCGGCCTGGAAGGATTCGAACCTTCAACCTCTCCCTGATGAGGGTACGTTTGTAAGCTCTCGCCGTTGGGTACGGGATATGTTTTGAAAAAAGCCCATGCAAGTTTCAGAAGCGCCGAAACTTTTCTCTGCGTGTCTACCGTTTCACCACACCAGCTTTGGAGCCAGAGGAAGGAGTTGAACCTTCGCGCCCTTGCGGGCACAGAGTCCCTTAGGTTTGTAAGCTCCTGGCGTCGGTCACGGGCTGTTGATTTATCCGAACACGGCTTCGGGCCGGATCGTCAGGTTGCCGGTCTCGTGCCGGTCCACCACGTAATGGCGGAACTTCTCCACCGGCGCGCCGAGATAATCGGCAACCGCGCGCTTGATGTCGGCATCGGCTGAAACAGGACCGACGTCAAGATCGTCCAGCGGAATATCGACGCTCCGACCTTCAAAGCGAATGTGCAGGAGACGCTCGTTGTTGGCGGCATGGATCATTTCCGGTGCTCCGATCTCTTCTGGTTGTCCAGAATGGTTTGACGTTCCTGTTTCCTGACGGCCGCCTGTATCGAGGAAATCTGGATTTTCCCCCGGCAGCGGTCAAGTCGCCGCGCTAAATTCTCTTGCTTTGTGGCAAACCGTGCAAGTCGCAGAAGCATTGAACTGCAGGGCCAGTGTTTGCTTGAAGAGGCCCTGGTGGGAATCGAACCCACGCGTTCCAGAGTACCAATCTGGCGCTCACCATCGAGCAATGTTTGTAAGCTCTTGCCGTTGGGCACGGTCGCCAGAGCGCCCAGCGGGAGTCGAACCCGCACTTCCGCCATGGCAAGGCAGCAGGCTGCCGCTACATCATGGGCGCTTGGCGCACCTTGGTAATCCTTGCCTTGAGCGTGGCGTGGATTTGTCGTTCAACCGTCCACGCCGCTCGTAAGCCGTTCTCAAGGGTGCTGAATAAGTAGACCGCCGCCTACGGAAAAGGTTCGCGGAGGAATCGTCGCTTGAAACGCAGCACACGACGAGCCGTTCGCGGAAGACGACCGCCATGATTACGCCTTCCAGATTTTCTCGCGGCCCTGGGTAACGTGGTGCGTGGCGTTGCGGGTATCGATCACGCGGCGGGCATGTTGGACGACGTAGTCCCAGTCGTACGCCGAATGATCCGTGCAAATCAGCACGCAGTCTTGCGCCGCGAGAAACTCGGGCGTGAGCGGCTGGCTTTCCAGCGGCGGCACGTCGAAGCTGCGCATCGGCGGGAGCCGCGGAATATGCGGGTCGTTGTACGAGACAACGGCGCCTTGCTCCATCAGCAGTTCGATGAGGCGGAAGGCCGGGCTTTCGCGCGGGTCGTCCACGTCTTTCTTATAGGCCACCCCGATCACGCACACCTTGCTTCCCGCGAGAGAGCGGCCGTCGTGCCGTAGCGCCGCGCTCACCTGGTCGATCACAAATTGCGGCATGTGGGCGTTGATCTCGCCCGCCAATTCGACGAACCGCGTCGTCAGGCCGTGCCGCCGCGCCACCCACGACAGGTAAAATGGGTCGATCGGAATACAGTGCCCGCCCAATCCTGGACCAGGGTAAAACGCCTGAAAGCCAAAGGGCTTGGTGCGGGCGGCTTCGATCACTTCCCACACGTCGATGTCCATGCGCGAGAGCAGCACCTTCAGCTCGTTGACCAGGGCGATGTTGACGGCCCGATAGGTGTTCTCCAGAATTTTGCACGCCTCGGCTACTTCGACGCTCGACACGGGCACGGTCTGCACCACCACCCGAGAATAAAACGCGTTGGCCAACTCCAAGCTCGCCTCATCAACCCCGCCGACCACCTTGGGAATGCTGCTGGCCGTGTGCTGCGGGTTGCCGGGGTCTTCGCGTTCGGGACTGTAGGCTAAGAAGAAGTCGCGCCCGGCTTCCAGCCCCGTGGCGGCCAGCAGGGGCAACACCACTTGCCGCGTCGTGCCTGGGTAGGTGGTGCTTTCCAACACCACCAGTTGCCCCGGCCGCAGCGTGGCGGCGATTTGCCGGGCCGTCGCTTCAACGAAGGACAAATCGGGGTCGCGGTTTTCGGTCAAGGGCGTGGGAACGCAAATCAAGACGATGTCGGCTTCGCCCAGGCGGCCCATATCGGCGGTGGGCTCGAACTTGCCTTCCTTGCGGCACGAGGCGATCCACTCCGACGGCACATGCTTGATGTAGCTTTCGCCTCGCGTTAGGCGCTCGACTTTTTGTGGGTCGGCGTCGAAGCCCAGTGTCCGGTAACCCGCCGCAATGATTGCTCGCACCAAGGGTAAACCGACGTAACCAAGCCCCACCACGCCCACGCGGGCAGTATGCTGCTCGATGGCCGCTGACAGCAAGCGATCTTTCATGGAACGTGGCCGGGCAAGAGTCTAGAACGGCGGCACAACCCCAGACGCTAGTATATCGGGTCGTGATATTTGCCGCGCCCTTGCCAATTCCGGCGCGTAGCGCCACGCTCAAGAACCCGTCAGAGATTGGGAATCTTTCCGTAGCGGCGGCGCGAGCGCCGCCGCTACGACGATTAAACAAAACATTCACAACCTCTCCCGCCTCGGTGAAAGTCGCTTTAGCTGTTCACCCGGGTGAAGCGCTCCATGCCGCTGTGGCTCAACCAGCGGTTGTTGTTGTAAAGGTTGAACGTGTCGATTCCGTAGCCGCCATGAACCACGCCGTGGGTTTTGACGGTGGTGTTGCGCACGCTGGCCCGGTCGTTCTCGCTTCCCATGTCGGCGTAGACCTGATCGACGATGGCCCGGTTCAGGTTGAAATTGTCGTTCCCGGCTCCGCCGTAGTAGCTCAGCTTCTTGCCCACCGTGATGTAGTTCAGATCCACGGTATCCCAGTTTTGGGCGGTGTTGATGTTCATGTAGTCGCGGCAGACCACCTTGTACATCTCGACCCGGTCATTGCCCCAACCGGTATTGATGTTGATGCGGTCGTTGTAATCGCGGTTGCTGAGCCACTGAACACGGACAAAATCGGCGCCGTTGCCGGTATCGACAAACAAGTCGTCCGGCAGGATGTCGCGGGTGGATTCCGAAGTACCGCCGATGACCACCCGGTCGTTACCATCCTTCGTGTTCACGCGAACGTCGTCGGTTACGCCGTAGAATCGCACTGGGGCGTAGGAGCCGTTGACCCGCGTGGCGGCGCCGCCAGTGTAGGAGCCGGCCACGTCGAACGTACCGGGGGCGACTTGGGTAATATTCAGACCGTTGCTGGCATTGTCGCCGTTGACGTAGAGCGTGCCGTACGAAACGTAGGCGCCGACGTTGCCGGCCATCATCTTGCGGTCCTCCAGGCTCTCCAAACGCAGGCCACGCCGGTTTTGACGCTTGCTGGGGGTCTTGGCAGCCATGACTTTTATTTCCTTGACAGGATGGTGACTAGTTCCGGTCACGGCCGAGTCAAGTGGACTTCGCGCCGCCGGCATCACTTCCATGACGGGCCGCCGCCCCGATGCGTCACAGCAAGGAAATAAATTTTTCGCTCATTCGCTAGATTCGAGCGCCCTTTGGAATGCGGCGATTCATCGCCGCTTTCGTCGTTCCTCTTTCGACTTTCGACTTTTGCCCCCCACCCAGGAAGCGAAGTCCGTTACTGGCGGGATTGGGCGGCAAGGGCGGGAATCAGGCGGTCGAACTGGACCTTCATCTGGGCCAGCAGATTCTCCAGATCGGTCCAGTCGGCTTCCCGCGCGGTCTTCTCCAGTTGATAACCGCTCTGGTACGCCCCCTGACGAGAGAAAGGACCGACGGCGCCCTTCAGTTTGTGCGCCGCCTGCCGGGTTGCGTTGCGATCCCGCTTGGCGACGGCTTGCTCGAGTTGGTCCCAAAGCTCGGGGTACTCTTGGAGAAACACGTCAACCACTTCGCGCAGCAACTGCCGATCCTGGCCAAAGTTTTCCAACAGCCGCGGCCAATCGAGCATGTCGGATGCGCTATCGGCGGTAGTTGTGGGCGCGGCCTGGGGCGCTATTTCGTCCTCGGCAGGCGTGGCGCGGGACTCGATGGTCTTGAATAGTTCGGCGGGGCGGAGGGGCTTCGAGACGTAATCGTCCATGCCGGCCGCCAGGCAGCGTTCGCGATCGCCCTTCATGGCGTGAGCAGTCATCGCCACAATCGGCGTGCGGCGGCCCAACTTGCGCTCCAGCGCCCGAATCTGCCGCGTTGCATCCAGGCCGTCTACCTCGGGCATCTCCACATCCATTAGCACCACGTCGTAAAGGCCGTTGCGGACCGCCTTGACTGCGTCGCCTCCGCAATCGACGGCCTCCACGCGGTGGCCGCGCTTCTCCAGCAACCGCCTGGCGAGTTTCTGATTGACCAGGTTGTCTTCGGCCAGCAGGATGTGCAGCGGATGCGGCGTCGCGCCAAAGCCGGACTCCGACGCGGGTTGGGGCGCCGGACCGCCCTGTTCCTCGATCGCATTGTGGGCGTGCAAGGCGTCGATGAGCGCGTGAAACAACTCCAATCGCCGGATGGGCTTGGTCATATAGGCGTCGATGCCCATGGCGCGGCATCGCGCGCCGTCGTCGCGGTAGCCCGACGAAGAGAGCATCATCAACACGCTGCCGGCCAGGTCGGGCCGATCCAAGACCGTTTGCGCCAGCGAGAAGCCGTCCATCCCCGGCATCCGGTTGTCCAGCAGCACGATGTCGAACGGCCGGCCATCGCGGCGGGCCTGTTGCATTTGCTCCAGGGCCGCCGGACCGTTGGCGGCCTCGGTCGGCTCCATTTCCCAACGGTGCAACATCTCGCGGAGGATGCGGCGGTTGGTGGCGTTATCGTCCACCACGAGCACCCGACGCCCGCGCAACTCCACCGCACCGGCCGGGGGCGGTTCCGGCGCGACCACGGCTGGCAGGCCAAAACGGGCGGTAAAGTGGAACATGCTGCCTCGGCCCTCGACGCTTTCGACCCCGATCCGGCCGCCCATCATCTGGACCAGTTGCGAGGTAATCGCCAGTCCCAGACCTGTGCCTCCAAAGCGGCGCGTGGTGGAGCTATCGACTTGCGAGAACGCTTGGAACAGCCGGTTGCGGCGATCCGGGGGAATGCCAATGCCGGTGTCGCGCACCGCGAAATGCAAGTCCACGTGTTCGGCCGACTGCGCCGCCTTGGTCACCCGCACCACCACCTCGCCGCGATCCGTGAATTTGATGGCGTTACCCACCAGGTTCACCATGATTTGCCGCAGGCGGCCGGGATCGCCAATAAGCGTGTCCGGCACATCGGCCAACACGTGGCACGCCAGCTCCAACCCCTTCTTGTGCGCCCGCAGAGCCAGGGTGGCCAGCGTCTCGTCCAGATTATCGCGGAGGTTGAACTCGACCTGCTCCAGGTCGAGCTTGCCCGCCTCGATCTTGGAAAAATCGAGAATGTCGTTAATGATCGCCAGCAGGTACTCGGCCGAGGTCTTGACCATGTCCAGGTAATCGCGCTGTTCGGCCGTCAGGTTGGTATCGAGGGCCAATTCGGCGGCGCCAATCACGCCGTTCATGGGGGTGCGAATCTCGTGGCTCATGTTGGCCAGGAAGTCGCTCTTGGCGCGGTTGGCCGATTCCGCCTGTCGAATTGCCTTCGCCAGTTCTTCGTTCGCCTTGCGCAGCTCCAGAGTGCGGCGGTTGACGAGTTTTTCGACGCGCGCCGTGCGGCCGACAATCACAAACAAAAGCGAAGCCGCCAGCGTCATCATGGCGGCCCCCGCCAGCAGGACCAGCCACGGCGTCCACGACCGCTCCCGAGCCAAATAGACCGGCGAGGCTTGACACAACAATTTCCAAGCGCGGTCGCCCAGGCGGACGTCGGGCGCCGACTCGGCGGCCTGAGCCAATTCTTCGGTGGGGAGCGAAACCGCCTGCGTCGTCGAGCGATAGAGCCATTCCGGCTCGCCGTCGCGCGACGGATCGAACATTGCAAACGTTAGCCCCTTTTGCTCCAAGCGGCCGAAGGCGACTTGCGCGACCTGGGGCGTATCGAACCGCGCGCCCACAAAGCCATACAGACGATTGCGGCGTTCCTCCACGGTCTCGACCGGAGAACCATTAAGGTAGACCGGCAAGAACATCAGACAACACTGAGCAGGAAAGGCTTCGGGCGTCTCGCCATGCCGGGTGACCAACACCACCTGGTTCCAGTCGCGGGCATTGCCCAGCAGCGGGCGATACAACTCGGACGCCGCCAGGTCTTCGCCCAGGCGCGACGACTCCCGATCGGGCGGCGCCACGTAATACAGGGGGAACATCTCCTCGTCCGGGGGCGCGTCGCTCTTCCATCCGCCGCGCCGGATCTGGAAGTCGGTCACGCCGTCGGCGCGGGCCGCCTGCTCGTATTGCTCGCGCTCGCCCGGCCCGACGCGCTGAATCCACAACAGCGACTGCAACTCGGGATGGCGTTTCAATGATTGTTGGGTGAAGCGGGCGAACTCGTGGCGTTCGACCCGACTGGAAGACCCGTAGAAAGCGCGGATCGACTCCAGCACTTCGACATAGCTTTCGAACTCGCGCTCGAAATCTTGCGCCCCCCGCTCAGCCGCGCCTTGAACCTCAATGGCGATCCGGCGTTCGTCCTGCCCGCGCACCAGCAGGAACAAGTAGAGGGTCAGCACGGCGCCCAGCAGAGCGGTAGCGGTCACCAACCAGCGCCGAAAACGTAGGGTGCGTGCGGAGTCGTCGTGCAGCAAGCAACGGGCGCACATGGTTCCTCCTCGCCCCGAGAAACTGGACGACCCGCTCTTGCGCGTCGCCCACGGCCCCGTTCCATAAGGGGAGTCCGGGAAAAGATCACGCCTCTACTGGAAGTGTAGAAACGCCAACGCCGCCGGACAAGGTTTTATCCGAGCCTAACGTGGTTACAGCCAATCGTGCGTTGCTTGGCGAGCGAGGGCATTGGCCGCATGACGCGCAGCGCCTCGGCGCCGCTTCCATCAGGGGGCTGACGCGCTCCGCTCGCCAAAGGTCCGTTGAAACAAGCAACGCCTGGAACCGGCGCTCGCTGGGGTTTTGAGGCCGTGAAATTCATCCCAGGCGCGACCGGCGTGGTCGCGCCTTGTTGGGCGCGTCGTTGCGTCCCGCGTTACCGGACTTCCACGTAACACCGGAGTGAGCGGTCCACCAGTGTCATGCGGCGGGAGCGAGAAGGGGAAGGCCCGTCGAGTTCCGGATAAATGTCCCGCGGCGGCGCTTCGGCGGTGTCGATGAACAACCGCCAGCGGGTGCCTTTGGCCACCGGCGGCAGGATGAACTGTCGCGGTTGCCAGGAGGCGTTCATCATCAAGAGCACGTCGCGGCCCTGGGCTTCGGGGTCGTGCTCCCGCGAGGGCGACGCGAGGTGGCAAATCAGCGTGTTATCGTCGCCGATCCAATCGACCGCCGCGCCCAAGGCGCTGTACCAACTTACATCCGGCACGCCGCGCTCGTTCGGCTCGCCGGTCAGGAAGTGCTGGCGGCGCACCGTGGGCTGGCTGCGGCGGAAGTGGATCAGGTCTTGGACAAACCGCACCAGATTGGCGTTCTTTTCGACCAACGACCAGTCAAACCACGAAATCTCGTTGTCCTGGCAATAGGCGTTGTTGTTGCCTCGTTGCGTGCGGCGGCACTCGTCGCCCGAGACCAGCATCGGCACGCCCTGGCTGAGCATGAGCGTGACCAGCATGTTCTTGATTTGCCGCACCCGATAACTTTCGACCACGGGGTCGTCGGTGGGGCCTTCAATTCCGTAATTGTCGCTGTAGTTGTTGTTTTCTCCGTCGGTGTTGCCCTCGCCGTTGGCTTCGTTGTGTTTGTGCTTGTAGCTGACGAGGTCGTTGAGGGTGAAGCCGTCGTGCGAGGTAATGAAGTTGATGCTGCTATAGGGATAGCGTCCGCCGCCTTCGTAAAGATCGCTGGAGCCAGAAAGGCGCGTGGCGAAGGCGCCGAGCATCCCCCGGTCGCCGCGCCACAGCTTGCGCGTATCGTCGCGATAGCGCCCGTTCCACTCGGCCCATCGCGTGCCGGTGCCGCCGAACGAGCCGACATGGTACGCTCCCGCCGCGTCCCAGGCTTCGGCAATAATCTTGGTGTCGGCCAAGAGCGGGTCTTCGGCAATCGACTCGACCACGGGCGGGTTGGCCAGCACGTTGCCGTTCTTGTCGCGCGTGAGGATCGAAGCCAGGTCGAAGCGGAACCCGTCGATGTGGTAGTTGTGGACCCAATGCCGCAGGCAATGGAAGATCATCTCGCGAACGATTGGGTGATTGCCATTCACCGTGTTGCCGCAACCCGAGTAATTTTTGTAGCTCGACCCGCCGTTTTCGAGCATGTAATAGACCTGGTTCTCCAACCCTTTGAAGCTGAGCACGGGGCCGCGCTCATTGCCCTCGCAGGTATGGTTGAACACGACGTCCAGAATGACCTCGATCCCCGCCTGGTGCAGGGCCTTGACCATGCGTTTGAACTCGACCACTTGCGCCCCCGGCTCGGGCGAGGCCGCATACCCCCGGTGCGGCGCAAAAAACGCCATCGGGTCATAACCCCAATAATTGGGACGCGCCAGCGGCCGGCCGTCAAAGCCGCGAATGGGAAACTCGTGGACCGGCATTAACTCGACCGCCGTCACCCCCAGGGACTTGAGGTAAGGAATCTTGTCGATCACGCCCAAATACGTGCCGGGAGCGTCCACGCCGCTGGTGGGGCTCTGTGTAAAGCCCCGCACGTGCATCTCGTAAATGACCGTTTCCGAAAGATCGCGATTGAGGTGCCGGTCGCCCCCCCAATTAAAGCGGTCATCCACCACCACGCATTTGGGCGGTCGAATGATTCCATCGGAAGAAGGCTGAAAACATCCGGCTAGCGCCTTGGCGTACGGGTCAATCAGACGCGCCTTGGGATTAAACCACTGCCCCCGTTTGGGGTCCCAGGGGCCATCGGCCTGAAGATGGTAAAGTTGCCCGGCCGATAATCCGGGGACGAACACGCTCCACACGTCGCCCCAGCGGTCGGTGTCGGCGTCGAAGCGGAGGATCTCCGAAGGTTCGGTGTCGTTCACGCGGTGATAGAGCAACAGCCGCATCGCGGTCGCCGAGCGGCTGAACACGATAAACTGCACCCCATCCTCATGGAGCACCGCTCCATACGGCAAGAGGTGCGTAAAATCCAGCTCGGGATGAGTATGACGCATGAGCATACGCGGTTCCGTTCCTCCACCTGATGACAAGGGGCTATGACGCGCCAAACATATCACCCGGAGAGCCGTGGAGCCGGTTATTGACCCTGGAAATCGCCGAAAAACATCCCTCCCGTCGCGGCCCGCGCCGCTTGGCGAAGCGGTGGCGCGCACGGGGAATTTGCCCTTCGTGGCGAAGCGCGCGAACGCGCTGCCCGTGGGGTTATCGGCGTTCACGTCGCGGGCAATCCACCTGTCGGACTTTGGCCCGCGTTGCTTGACGACGGCCGCACGGCAAACTCCGCCCACCTGCCCTAAACGCGCGAACCGGCGAAATCGGGCTCTCGTTACGTCCAGCGCAGCCGCCCGAGTTTTGCTACATCGTCAAGTCAAAAGACGCCGGCAACCCTCGCGATAATTATACCGGGCTGGTACATTAAAACCTCCGCTGACGAAACTTGTTTTCCAACAATAAACGGGTCACGGATCAAACACGGAAGGAACACGGATCAGGAAAAGCGGGCGTGGGGTAATGGGTTGATCTGGCGATGGGCTGTCGCTGAATTCGCCAGAATTCAGTCTTTGTTGCCGAATCCTGAATTCTTGTGACTTCAGCTACAATCAAGTTAACGCCCTCCGCGGTTGTGGATGTTTTGCCAAATCGTCGTAGCGGCGGCGTCTCGCCGCTGCTACGGAAACAGTCACAACCTCTCCGGACTTTGATCCGTGTTCAATCCGTGTTTCGTCCGTGGCTAAAATGTAGAAGCTAGTTGCGGCGTCACGAGAACCACGAACGTATGGCCACCACCTATAAAGACGCGGGCGTCGATTTGGATGTGTACCGCGAGTCGATGTCCCGCTTGCCGCGGCTGATGCGGCGGACGTTCTCGCCGCGCGTGCTGGAGTTGGAAGGCGGGTTCGCGGGCCTGTTCCAACTCGATTTCAACAGCCGCCTGTTCCGCCGCGGGTACGACGACCCGGTGCTGGTGGCCTGCACCGACGGGGTGGGAACCAAGCTCAAGGTGGCCCAAAAGTTGGGGGTGCATCACACCATCGGCATCGATCTGGTGGCCATGTGCGCCAATGACGCCTTGTGCTGCGGCGCCGAGCCGTTGTTCTTCCTCGATTACGTGGCGATGGCCAAGGATGATCCGGCCGTGCTGGAGCAAATTGTGGCCGGCGTTAGCGAAGGCTGTTTGCAAGCCGACTGCGCTTTGTTGGGCGGCGAGACGGCGATCATGCCCGACGTGTATCGCCCCGACGAATACGACCTGGCCGGGTTCTGCGTGGGCGTGGCCGAGCGCCGCCAAGTGATCGACGGCAAGGCCATCGCCCCGGGCGACGTGGTGCTCGGCGTGGCGGCGAGCGGGCTTCACTCCAATGGCTACAGCCTGGTGCGGAAAGTGGTCTTCGAGAAAGCGGGCCTCGCCATCGATCAACACGTTGACGAGCTTGCCCAGACCGTGGGCGAGGCGCTGCTCACCCCCACTCGCATCTACGCGCGGCCCGTGCGGCAAATCCTGAATGCCTATAACGGGCGGCGGGTGGTGCATGGAATCGCCCACATCACCGGCGGCGGCTTGCGCGAGAACCTGGCCCGCATCTTACCGTCCACGGTGCGCGTCCAGCTCAAGCCGCAAAGTTGGTCCGCCCCGCCCGTGTTTGCATGGCTGCAAAAGCTGGGCGGCATTGCCGACGCGGAAATGGAGCAGGTCTTCAACTGCGGCGTGGGGCTAGCGCTGGTGTTCAACCCCCACTTCCAACGCACCATCCAAGAAATCCTCGCCGCTGCGGGAATGGAAAGCTGGATCATCGGCGAAGTGGTCGAAGGCCCCGGCGACGTCGTGTGGGCGTAATGCAAAACCGACACATTGTGTCGTAGCTAAATTCGCGAGAATTCAGTCTGTTAGCTACACCGAGGCAAGCGTCACGCGCAGCGGCGGTTCATCCAGCGATGAGAATTGGGCGTCCTGGGCTTGGGCGGCCGTAGGGTCAAGTGCGTACAGGCGCTCCCACTGCTCGGCGCGTCGCTGGCGATCGGCGGCGCGGTGCGTGCCTTGCCAGGCCTCGAACGTTTTCACAAGCTGCGGGTCTTCCGAGAGAATTCGCTCAATCGCCCCCGCTTGCGGGTGGCCGCCCGCCACGCGCACGCCCCCCAGTCGATCCGCTTCCAGCACCAAGGGCGCATCGAGAGTAATCCCCGCCGCCGCTAGACGCGCCATCGCTTGCTCACGAAAATCCTCCAGCAGCGCGTCGGCTTGTTTCTGTAACTCGACCGCAGAATTCGTTTCAGGGACGCCCCCCTTTTCGCCCTCGGCGACTGCCTCCGGCTCGGGGTCGTCGCGCAGCAACAAGTCAAATGCTCCCTGCACCCCACGCAGCGCGGCCTGGGACGCTGTCGTCGCCGCCTGTGCCACGGGAGCCGCCAAGGTTGCCAACGCGGGAGAAATCATCGAAAGTTATAAGCGAAGTTCGCGGAAAAGGATGTCGCCACTTCCGCCTATCGGCCGCGCTGGCCCGCCGGCTGTAACGATTCTCCCGAATTTAACGCCTGCCGGCGTTCCCGTTGGAAAAAGTCCTTTTTCATGAAGAGGCGCTGTTCACTCCCGCGCCGCGGCGTCATCGTCCGGCGTTTCCCAGGAGTGGCTTGCGCCGGAGTCATGCGTTTCGAAACGCGGCGGCCACGGCGTTGGACAAATGGACCAAGCGCCAGGGGGCCTTGTCGCGAGGGGCGGTCGTGAGCAAGAGGCAAAACCCGTCCCGGTCGGGGTCGATCCAGCACATCGTGCCCGTGGCGCCCAGGTGGCCGTAAGCGCGCGGCCCGAGCAAGTCGCCAAAGGTGTCGTCGCTCGCGCGATGGTTCAACCGCCATCCGAGTCCCCAGGGCCGGGTGCGGCGGATCGGCTCGGGCAACTCAGGTAGATCATCCAGGCGGTTGCCGGTCATGGCCTGTACGGTGGCGGGCGAAAGCAATCGCACGCCGCCGAGTTCACCCCCGTTCAAGAGCATTTGAAACAAGAGGGCCATGTCGTCGGGTGTGCTGAACATGCCGCCCCACGGCGCACCCAGTTCCCGCCAATAGCGGCTATTCCAGTTGAAGTCGGCGTCACGGAACGCCTCGTCCACTTCCAGTCGCACCAGGCGCTCGCGGTCGAAACCAAGCGACCCCAGGCCGGAAGATTTCATCCCCAGCGGCTCGAAGATCTCGCGCCGCAGGAAGTCGTGAATGGTCAGGCCCGAAAGCCTTTGCACCAGCTCGGCCGTCACCAGCGTTCCCATGCTTTGGTACTGGTAATTGGTTCCAGGACGGAACGAGGGAACAGCGTGAATGGCGCCTTGGATAAAGTCCTCCAGCGGGGCGTGACGGCGCCGCAAGTCGAGATTGTTGGGAAGCATGTCGGGCAGACCCGACGTATGGGTAAAGAGATGCAGGACGAGCGTCTCTTCCTTGTGATGGGCGGCGAACTCGGGAATGTACCGCATCACCGGGTCCGAGAGGTTCAACAGCCCGCGCTCCACGAGCATCAACCCGGCCATGTAAACCACCGGCTTCGTGATCGATGCCAAAAGGAACATGCCGTCGCGGCGGATCGGTCCCGCTTCCGGCTCGGGGCCTTGCCGGCCGAAGAACCGCGGCCCCACGATTTTTCCCTGGCGGCCAACCAGAATCGCCCCGCCGGGAAGAGGCGGCTCCTGGCCCCGCGTCCAACTTTCGAGCAAGTCGTATGCGACCTGAAGTTGCGCGGAGTCCAATCCAATCACTTCCGGCCGAGCATGTTCAAGCGTGGGCATGACGAGAGTTCCTCAAGGGGCGCCGCGGAATCACGCCCTAACGTACCCGCGCCGGCTTGCTCACGACAAGCGACCCAGTTCGGAACGCCGTTTATGCGCCCTGAATAGGGGGTGCACTCCGGCGCCGTAGCGTCGCGGCGCGGAGTTTGCACCCATTGCCCTGCAGCGCGGGAAAGCGGGGATGGGGCGAGTCGCAAGCGTGTCGTATTCGGACAGCGACGCCCCAAAGTCTTCCCGCGGCTGTGGGAATTGATTTCTCGATGTTTCTTGCGTGTACGGATCAAGGAGATGAGCTTGTCGCTTTGTCGGAGCTTTCCCTTGGGCGCCGAGTTGGCTCCCGAGGGCGGCGTTCACTTCCGCGTTTGGGCGCCGCGCCGCGAAAGCGTGCGCGTGGTCCTGGCCGAGAACGAAGACTTTACCGAGTCGTGCCGCGAGTTGGACCTGAGGAGAGAAGAGGACGGCTACTTTTCGGGATATGCCGCCGAAGTCGCCGCGGGCACGTTCTATCGCTTGTTGTTGGACGACGGAGCGTTTCCGTATCCCGATCCGGCCTCGCGGTTTCAGCCGCATGGACCACACGGACCGTCGCAGGTGATCGATCCGACGCGGTTCGCGTGGACGGATCGAGCCTGGGCAGGCGTCGCCTCCCAAGGACAGGTGGTGTACGAACTGCACGTCGGCACGTTCACCGAGGGAGGCACGTGGGACTCGGCCACCGAGCACTTGGCGGACCTGGCGGATCTGGGAATTACGGTCATCGAAATCATGCCGGTGGCGGATTTCCCAGGGCGGTTCGGCTGGGGTTACGACGGCGTCAACCTGTTTGCGCCCACGCGGCTCTATGGAAAGCCCGATGATTTCCGCCGCTTTGTGGATCGCGCGCATGCGGTCGGGCTGGGGGTGATCTTGGACGTGGTCTACAACCACCTGGGGCCTGATGGAAACTATCTTCGACAATTTTCCGATGATTATTTTTCCGATCGGTACGAATGCGATTGGGGAGCGGCCATGAACTTTGACGGCCCCCATTGCGGGCCAGTGCGCGAGTTTATCCTGGCGAATGCCGCCTACTGGATCCGCGAGTTTCACTTGGACGGGTTGCGCATCGACGCGACGCAACAAATTTTCGACTCCTCCCCCGAGCACATTGTGGCCGCGGTCGCCCGGACCGCGCGCGAGGCGGCGGCGCCGCGCTCCGTTTACGTGATCGGAGAGAACGAACCGCAGCAAGTGCGCTTTGTCTTGCCGCCGGAGCGCGACGGGCATGGTCTTGACGCCCTGTGGAACGACGACTTCCACCACAGCGCCCTGGTAGCGCTCACGGGCCGGGCCGACGCCTACTACAGCGACTACCGCGGTGCGCCGCAGGAATTCATCGCCGCAGCCAAGTGGGGGTTTTTATACCAGGGCCAGTTCTACTCCTGGCAAAAGAAGCGGCGCGGCACGCCCTCGTTCCGTGCGTCGCCGTCCCAATTTGTGAACTACATCCAAAACCATGACCAGGTGGCCAATTCCGGAAGCGGCGGGCGCTGTCATACGTTGACCAGCCCTAGCCGCTACCGCGCCCTGACGGCCCTGTTCCTGCTCTTGCCGCAAACGCCGATGCTGTTCCAAGGCCAGGAGTTCGCCGCTTCAGCCCCCTTCTTCTACTTCGCCGATCAGAAGGAAGAAATCGCGCGGATGATCTCCAAGGGGCGGGCGCAGTTCCTCTCGCAATTCCGCTTGCTGGCCACTCCCGAGATGCAGGCTCGGTTGCCCGATCCAAGCGACCCCATGACGTTCGTCCGGTGCAAACTTGACCAGCGCGAGCGCCGCACGCACTCGCAGGAGTATGACCTACACCGCGACTTGCTGCGTTTTCGGCGCGACGAGGCGGCCTTTGCCCGGCAGGAACGCGGGGCTGTGGACGGCGAGGTGCTGGGGGCCGAGGCCTTCGTGCTGCGCTTCTTTGGGGAACGCGACGACGACGACCGATTACTGATTGTCAATCTAGGCCGCGACGTCCATGTGCATCCGACGCCGCAGCCCTTACTGGCCCCTCCCGAGAACACGCTTTGGGCGTTGTTCTGGACCAGCGAAGACCCGCGCTACGGCGGATGGGGCACGCCGCCGCCCGAAACCGAACACAACTGGCGCATCCAAGGCGAAGCGGCCGTGATCCTCAAGCCCCAACCCGTCCTCCCAGCCGAAGCTTAATGCGCGGCGCTGGCAAGGCGCGCCACGCGGTCCTAGAATGCGCGGTGTCGCTGGGCATGCCCGTGACCATCGTCTTAATGCCCAAGGAAGCCGAATCGCCGTAGGCGTTAAAGGTTTGGTTTGCCGAACGGGACCTTCGGCTTGCGCTAGCGGCGTGGCGCTGGAAGCAGAGTAGAAAGGAAGGTCCCGTCCAGCAGACGGGACCTGCTTGCGATACATCCAAAGCCGGTTTTCGACTTCATGCCCACCTTTCGCTTTCGCCTGGTTCACGTCTTTTACGCGATGGCGATTATCGGGGCATCGCTGGCGACGTGCGGCGTGGGCGGGTTGTTCGTGGCAGCGTGGATCTTGGCCGTGTGGTTCTCCACGTTTTGGGGCGGCCGACCCGCGCCCGCGGCCAGCGAGGGCGACCAGCCCGCGGCGCGGCCGTTTACGCTCATGGAACTGCTGGTGGTGATCGCGATCATCGCACTTCTGGTAGCGCTACTGCTGCCCGCGGTTTCCACCGCTCGGCATGCGGCGCGAAGGGTGCAATGCACGAGCAACCTCAAGCAAATCGCGATTGGGTTGTACAATTATCGCGAGGTGTATGGATCATTCCCGCCCGCGTATGTGGCCGACGCCAACGGCAAGCCGCTCTACAGTTGGCGGGTGTTGCTCCTGCCGTTCCTCGAACAGCAATCACTGTATGATCGCTATCGCTTGGACGAGCCGTGGGACGGGCCAAACAATCGCAAGCTGCTGGCGCATACGCCGCGGGTGTTTCAATGCGCCGATCACCAGCGCCGTCTTGCCGATGCGACAACGTCGTACTTTGCGGTGGTCGGCCCCAATGCCGCCTGGTCCGGCGCCAAACCTCGCCCCTTGGGTGAGCTATCGCGAGACGCCAGCGACCTGATCCTGGTGCTGGAAGGTCCGCCGCACACGGTCGCCTGGAGCGAGCCGCGCGACTTGTCGCTGGAAGAGGCCCAGCGGCTGCTGACCGATCCGCCCGGCGACCGCGACGGCCAGCACGTGAACGACGGCGGGTTCTTGTATGCGACCTATATGGGCCGCAACGCTGCCCTGGCGGATGGCGCCACATGGCACTTGCCGCCGCAACTCTCCCCGGAGCTTGCCTTGCGCCTGCTGCAAGTTGACGACGGCCCCGGTGCTCTCCACTTCGCCACTGACGGTGTTCGTTCCTACCCGCAACGTCTCCAGTGGGCTAACCTGTTCCGCCTGGCGGTGCTGACCCTGCTGGCGATTCTTCCGCTTCCGTGGGCGTTCCTCTCGCGCCGCGAACAAACATAACCGCCCAAGCGAGTCCAACCCGCGTTACGCTTCGGGCGGCGGGGTGTCGTCCGCGGCGGGAATCTCTTCCGGCGCCGTGACGTAGCCGCGGTTGAGGCAGTCGATCAACTCCCGCAGTCGGCCAAGATTGCGGCGGTTGAAGTGAAACACCAGCCGCGGCAGGTCGGCCAATTCCGGCTCATCCTCTTCGGGCAGCGCGTCGCGCAGCACGAATTCGCCGTCCACCAGGATGTCGGTAAAGGCGTGGTTTACCTCGGCCAGCAACTTGTCGCTCAGGCTCCGGTTGAGGCGGAACACCAGCGTGTCGCGCACGTAGCGCATGCTGTGGTAGACCGTGTAAAAGTTGAGCACCTCGTACACCGCTTCGTCCACGCGGTCGGTCACCTTGTACAGCCGCAGGTCCTCGGGCGAGATCATGTGACGGCTAAGAAGGTTGTTCACAATGAACTCATGGAAGCGCCGCCAGTAGTCGCCGCCTAGGTCGTCCAGCAGCACCACCGGGGCCGGGTTGCGTTTGCCCGTTTGCAAGAGCGTGAGGACCTCCATCGCCTCGTCCAGCGTGCCCATGCCGCCGGGCAGGCAAACCAAGGCGTCGCACTCTTTCACGAACATCAGTTTGCGCGTGAAAAAGTATTTCAAGTGGACCAGCTTCCGATCGCCGGCAATGACCGAGTTGGCCGCCTGCTCGAAGGGAAGCATGATGTTCAACCCCATCGAGCTCTCGCGGCCCGCGCCCAGGTGCCCGGCTTCCATGATGCCCCCGCCGGCGCCCGTCACCACCATCCACCCCGCTTCGGCAATGGCCCGGCTGAACTCGACTGCTTGCTGGTACGCTGGATGATCGGACGGGGTGCGGGCCGAGCCAAACACCGTCACCTTGCGCCGGTCGCGGTAGTCGGCGAAGACCTTAAAGGCGTACCGCAGTTCCCGCAGCGTGCGGCTAAGGATTTTGGCGTCGCCGCGCGAGGCGCCGTCCCGCACCAGCTTGTCGGCCGTGGCGTGAATCTGCTCTACCAGGTCGTCAATCGGCTCCTGGTCCGCGCGATGTTCGAACTCCTCGCTGGCTTCGGCGGGTTGATTCTCGGGGGAGGAAGATTGAAGATCGGTCATAGGTTGCTGCCTCCGGTGGTCTGACCCGCGGGCCTCGTTCGTCCAACGCGCCCCGGTGGTATTGTACCAAGTCCCCATGGCGCGCGTGGGACCGGATGGGCGCCAAGGCGACGGCGACGGAAAATCCCGTTGCCCATGACCCCCTGGGACTGGCATGGGCGCCGGTTTCAGGCGATAAAAGGGGAGTTCCATCTTGCGTCCGCTGAAGGGATTTCCGCCATGACTGTGCCTTTGCCATCGCGCGCGTCGCGCCGCACTTTCCTGACCGATGTGGGTTTGGGCTTCACTGGCTTGGCGCTCTCGGCCCTGTTGCAGCAGGACGGCTACGGCGCCGAAAACGCCGCTTGGCGGGCGCCCGATGGTCGGCCGCACTTCCCGCCGCGGGCCAAAAGCGTCATCTGGCTGTTCATGCGCGGCGGCGTGAGCCATATGGAAAGCTTTGACCCCAAGCCGGCCCTGAACCAATACGCGGGCAAGAGCATCAACGAAACGCCCTTCCAGGACGTACAAGACCCTGAAAAGCTTAAGCGGGTCCGGGTCGTGGTGGTCAACGACGCCAACGGCCAGCAGCGGAACAAGCTTTACCCGCTGCAAACCGGCTTCAAGAAATACGGCCAGAGCGGCATCGAGGTGAGCGACTGGTTCCCGCACGTCGGCTCGTGCGTGGACGACATCGCGGTGATTCGCTCGATGTGGACTACCGATGACAACCACGGCGCCCAGGTGCAGTTCCACTCGGGCCGGCACATGCTCGACGGGCGGTTTCCGACCATTGGCGCCTGGGTCAACTACGGGCTGGGCACGCTTAACGACAACCTGCCGCAGTTTATCAACATGGGGCCGCGGTTCTTCGACCCGCGCGACGGCCACTACCTTGGCCCCGCCTACGACGCCGTGCCGCTCAAGGTCGATCCGGCCAACCCGCTTCCCTTTGCCCGGCCCGAGTTGGACCTCTCGAACGAGGAGCAGCAAATCGAGTTCAGCCTGGTAAACCGCCTGAACCGGCTGACCGAAGCCCAGTACCCCGACGACGAGAACCTCAAGGCCCGCATCAAGGCTTATGAACTGGCCTTCCGCATGCAAACCGCCGTGCCCGACGTGATTCGCTTCAGCGACGAGACGCAGGCCACGCAAAACCTGTACGGGCTGAATAACCCCACCACGCGTCCCTTCGGGATGCAGTTGCTGGCGGCCCGGCGCTTTGTAGAGCGCGGCGTGCGGTTCATCCAGATCATGCACGGCGATGGCGCGGCCGGCGCGTGGGACGCGCATAGCGGCCTGAAGAAGAATCACGCTGGCTTATCCGCCCAGGTGGACCTGCCCATTGCCGGCCTCTTGCGCGATTTGAAGCACCGCGGACTGTTGAACGAGACGATCGTGGTGTTCGCCACCGAATTTGGCCGCACGCCCGGCTCGCAGGGGAGCGACGGCCGCGACCACCATCCTTACGGCTTTTCGGTGTGGATGGCGGGCGGCGGAGTGCGGGGCGGCGTTACACACGGCGCAACGGACGAAATCGGCTTCCACGCCACCGAGCATCCCCACTACGTGACCGACGTACACGCCACGCTGCTGCACCTTTTGGGCCTGGATCCCCGCCGACTGGAAGTTCCCGGCCACAAGCGCCTGGAGATCGACTACGGCCAGCCGATCCGCGAGATTTTGGCGTAGTTTTCCTCGCTCCCACGCTCCACGCATGCGCGAGAGCCATTGGTAGGTCCCGCTTGCCGAGCGGGACTTTCTTCCCGCCGAACCGCCACAACGCGGCATTGGCGGAAGGTCCCGTCCGGCAGACGGGACCTACATTCCTCGTCCCCGCGCTGCGTCGTCTGGGCATGGTTGTTCTTGCTGGCGAAAGCTCCAACCGTGGAATACACTGCGAAGCAGGAGAATCATGGCTCGGCCTCCGGAACTTGCACGCAGTAGAAAGGGTTCGATGATTCGGCAATGGCGATATTCCGTAGCGGCGGCGGCGTGGTTGGCGGTGGTGGGCCTGGCGATGGCGGAGGACGAGTTTGCTCCGCGGCAGGGCGAATTGCCCGTGGCGCCGCCGGAAGGGGCGATCGTGCTATTCGATGGCAAGGAAGCCAATCGGTTCTTGAGCATGGCGGGCGGGAAGAGCGACTGGCCGATTGAAGATGGGACGCTGGCTTCCACTCGCGGAAGTGAGCGGGCGAATCACGTGGTTTCCGAGGTGCATTTTCGGGACGCCGACCTACACGTGGAATTCCTGCTGCCCGAGAAGGGGAGCGGCAACAGCGGAATCTACATTCACGGCAACTACGAGATGCAAATCTTCAACTCGTTCGGCAAGCAGGAGCTGGACCAGGGCGACATGGGCGCCCTCTACGGCTTCGCCAAGCCGCTGGTGAACGCCAGCCGCCCGCCGGGCGAATGGCAGGTGTACGACATTCGCTACCGCGCGCCGCGCCGCGACCCGCAAGGCCAGATCGTCGAAGAAGGCTCGATCACCGCCTGGCTCAACGGCCAGAAGGTGCAAGAGAACACCCGCTTCGGCGAGCCGCGCTCTAGCTATCACCCGTACCGCTACGGGACCACGCCCTACCTGCAAGCAATCTGGGAGCAGCAAAAGAAGACCGGCGTTGGCCCCGTGTTCCTACAAGACCACGACAACCCGGTGCGTTTCCGCAACGTCTGGATCAAACCCCTGGACGACCGCTCGCAGGTCTATGAACCGGCGCCGTAACGTCCTGGAAGCCTGACGCGTCAGCGAGGACGCGGCACGCAAAAATTCCACGCTTCCGCGTCGGGCTACGATGCGGAACGTACGTTAGAAGCTGACTCCTCCACGGGGCTGACGCTCCCCGCTCGCCAAAGATTTGTTTGTACAATCAAGGAAAGAAGTTCGAGGCGCGGCGCCTTTTCAGTTCAAGGAGGAAGCCATGCAACGCTTGGTCTTTCTGATTCCGCTCTTCGTGGCGGGCTGTAGCAATCCACCGTCTTCGTTGGCTCCCCTGGGGGTGGATTCGGCGGCGGTGGAAGATGACCGCCTGGTGGGTGATTGGCGACTGACATCCGCCCGGCCAAAACGCGAGGGCAAGCGTCTCCTTTCGTTTGGCTCGCTCGACAACGTGTTCGTGACGGTCGCCAGCCGCGCCCCGTCGCGATACGCTATCTCGATCCGGCATAAGGATCGAGCAATTCCCTTCGCCGGTACGTTGTGCTCGATCAACGACGAACTGTTCTTGGACTTGCAGCGACCGCCGCTGGAGGACGCCAGCCTCGCGGGCACAACACTTCGCCCGCACTTTCTGGTGAAGTGCGTCTTTACCGACGAGGGCGTTCGTCTTACCGGTTGCGACGGCGCTCGCTTTCAGGCCAAGCTCCAGGAACTGGGCCTGCCGTTTGTGGAGGTCGATGCGCAAGTCGTTTTCACCGGCGATTCGACGCAACTACGAGAGCTGGTGCGGGAGCATTCCGCGACCTTGTTCCCGGTGGGGGCGGGCGACGTGATCTTGCGGCGGCCGACGGCCAAAGACGCGGATAAGCAAGCAGCGCCGGGGAGCGAGCAAGCACCGCCCTCCGAATCGTAAGCCTTCTGAACGCCACGAAGAACGGAGACGCACGATGAAAAATCTTCTTCGGCCCACGCTGCTGGGCCTTCTCGCTTTGGGCAGTCTCTTGACGGCCGTGTACGCGGCCGCGCCGGGCAAGCCAGAGAAAACCGCGGCGCTAGGCAATTCCTACTATGTTTACACCAAGGCCCTGCGCGTCGAGGACTCCGGCGTGGCCGCTATTCCCGCGCGCTTCCGGTGGAGTGTTGAGACGAGTTCGGCAGGATTCGACGCCCAAGGGAACCGCCTTCCCGATTCGCGGGTAATGTTGCGTTTGTACGACCCGGATCACAACTTCTCGGCGCTCACCGCGCAGATGGACCTGGCCACGGCGGCCCGGCTCCACCACGAACTAGGAGAAGTCCTCGTCCAGAAACTTCAGAACCCGGATTATCAAAAACAAGTGCAGTTGTACGCTCCTAAACACATCCCGACCAAGCGGATTATCGGCGTTGATCCCCAGGGCGTAGCCATTGTAGAAGATGCGCCCCGGCCCGCTCCGACCGATCCACCCGTAAAACAAGAGCGTACTCCGGAAATATCGCCATGACGGGTCTTTACGCCACCTTGGTTATGGCCTCGGTTGTCTTCATGGCCATTTCCTGGCTCTAGTGCGTTGGCAAGGCTAAGAATTGAGGCGCCACACTAAGCCTCTCACACCTGCCCGAAATGCGCTTTAGGCGCCGTGGCTCTTGCGACAGGGCATGGGAACGCTCCAGCGCACCGCCCAACCCAAAATGAGCGCCGCCGCCCCTCACGGCGCCGAAGCGCCCCGCTCGCCGTTGAGTTAGCAATCGCTGGAAACGGCGCGAGCGTCCGGTTCTCTCCGGGGCGGTGAATCTTTGGCGCTTCCCGTTTGCCAAGTGGGACATTCTTTCCACCGAACCGCCGCCGCGCGGCGTTAGCGAATGGCCCCGTCCCGCAGATGGGACTTACTTGGCGAAACATGCAAAATCTCTCCCCAAGTGCGCCCTACTTGGGTGCTAGCAGCACGCTGGCAACCAGAGCGCGGGGGGCCGTGTGACCAGACGTGTCCGATTGTGACCAGACGTGTCAAAACGCAGCGAGAAATTTCTTCTAAAGCCTTTGTGGAAATGACCTTACGTGTCACATCCGGGGCGAATGATAGAAGTGTGGTAAGTGTCATTCGTCTTTAGCCAAGGAGACCCACGATGGCTAAGTTTTATGTCGAATCGGGCAACCTGCGTGTGATCGTCGATGGTTTGGCTCCGGTTCCCGCCGCCGCGCGGGCTATCGGTCAGGCTGTGACCAATCACGTCGAGTTGGCCCAGATGGTGACGGTGAGCGAGCGCGGGTTCGTCAGCGAGCGCGAAGGCGGCTGGCTGTTCGATACCGACCTGATGCTCGAAACCGGCACGCTTTTGAGCCTGGTTGCCGAGCACGAGATGAACTAACCCCGACAGGCAGGTTTTCAACCTGCCTTTTTTCATGGAGGCCCCATGCGAAGAAAGGATGCCAGTCGCTCGCGCCGCGCAGCCCCAACCGAAGTCGGCGTTCCACCCACCGCCACACCCTTGGACGAGGGGCAGGTGTTGGTGGTTGCGCAGCGCGTGGGCAATCTCTCTACTTTCCCTTCCCGTTTTGGCGGGCCTAGTGCGGTTACAAGCGCCCGGTTGGGCAATGCGCGTTCCGGCGAGCGACCGGCGTAAGCCGGCCGATGGCGCACAAGTCCAGCGCCAATTTCATCAAAGGCCCTACGCCCCTGCTCTTCATAAAACCAACCATCGGTCGAATCTGCGTTAACGCAAAGGACGAAGCCCAAGTTCCAACCGGCGGCGATTCACTAACTCCATTGCTCGGAACTCGTGCTTGAGAAACCGCCCCAGTTGCGACGAGGTGCAGTTCAGCCGGGCGGCCGCCTGGGGGACATCCATATCAACAGATTGCAACACGTCCAAGACTTCGGCCAGCAAAGCGGGAAAATCGTCATGGGTGGGGCTGACTTCGATGCGTCCTCCCCGCAGTCGCGACCGCCAGAGTTCGCTGGGCGCGTCGGCCGGTTCGCGTCGTACCGTCAGCGCCAAATTCACGCGGAGGCGAAAGACGGCCTCCTGGCGGTTTTGCTCCTGGCTGCGCCGTTCCGACCCTTCTCCGCGCACCCCAGTGGGGACGTGGGTGATCACTACGGCCGTTTCCACCTTGTTGCGATGTTGGCCCCCTGGCCCGCTCCGCCGCGTGCGTTGCACGTGGCACTCGGCCAAAAGGCGGGCTTCGTCATAGGCGGCCGGATGCAAAGCGGGGGTACTGTTCATGATTACCCCACGAAACACACCTCAAGAAAAAAAGCCGGAGGCTAACAGCCTCCGGCTATGGGCGTTGGTCGCCTGCCTGTTTTACTTGGCGCCGACTAGTTCGGCCTTGCGCTCGGCGACGATGTCTTCCTGGATGTGGGCCGGTACGCGACGGTAGCCGGCGACTTCCATGCTGAACGTGCCTTGGCCTTGGGTCATGCTCCGCAGGTCGGTGGCGTAGCCGAAGGTCTCGGCCAGCGGCACTTCGGCTTGGATCAGCGTGGCGCCGTCGTCCCGCATGTCGGTGGCCAGGATCATGCCGCGGCGAGAGTTCACGTCGCCCACCACCGCGCCTTGGAACTGGCTGGGACATTCGATCTCGACCTTCATCACCGGCTCCAAGAGGATCGGCTTGGTCTTGGGGAACGTCTCGCGGAAGCAGCCTTCGGCGCAAATGGTGAAAGCCATGTCGGAGCTGTCCACCTCGTGGTACGAGCCATCGGTCAGATGGGCACGAATGCCCACCACGGGGTAGCCCGCCACGGGGCCTTTACCCAGCACGTTGCGGAAACCCTTCTCGACCGACGGGATGTACTGCTTGGGCACGCGGCCGCCGACCACCGAGTCCTCGAAGACGAAGAGTTCTTCGGTTCCCTCGGGGACCGGTCCCAACGAGCCGACGATGTGCGCGAACTGCCCCGAACCGCCGCTTTGCTTCTTGTGGCGGTAGTCAAACGTGGCTTCCTTGGTCGGCGCCTCGCGGTAGCTGACCTTGGGGGCGCCGACTTCAATGTCCACGCCATACTCGCGACGGATGCGCTCGGCGTAAATATCCAAGTGCAACTCGCCCATGCCGGCCATGATGACTTCGTTGGTTTCCTCGTCGGTGAAGACCTTGAAAGTCGGGTCTTCCTTGCGGAACCGCTGGAGTGCCTTGGTCATCTTGTCCGAGTCGGCGCGGCGAGTGGGGTTTACCGCCACCTTGATCACCGGATCGGGCACGTACAGGCTTTCCAGCGTGCAGGTTTGCGGGGCGGTGGCGTAGGTGTCGCCCGTGGCGGCGTCGATGCCCATGATGGCCACGATGTCGCCCGCGCTCGCCTCGTTAATCTCCTCGCGCTTGTCGGAGTGCATGCGCACGATGCGGCTGAACCGCTCTTTGCGGCCGGTTCGCTGGTTGAAGTACGTTTCGCCCTTGACCGCCTTACCCTGGTAAATGCGGGTGAAGGTCAATTGGCCGAACGGATCGTCCACCAACTTGAAGGTCATCGCCACGAAGGGCTTTTCGGGATCGGGTTCAAGCTTGAACTTCTTGTCCGGCTCTTTCCAGTCCTTGGCGTTGATCTCGCGATCCAACGGCGAAGGAAGGTAGCGCACGATCGCGTCCAGCAGCAGTTGAACGCCCTTGTTCTTGTAGGCGGTGCCCAGGTAGACCGGGGTGACGTCCAAACCCTGCACCGCCCGGCGGAGCACATCGTGGATCATCGTCTCGGGCACATCCTCTTCCGAGAGGAGCAACTCCATGAGTTCGTCGCTGTACATGGCCAAGCCTTCCAGCATCTCGGTGCGGGCTTTCTTGGCGTCTTCCAGGTAGTTGGCGGGGATCGCCTCGCGGCGGATCTTGTCGCCCCTCTCGCCATCAAAGTAGACGGCTTCCATCTTGATCAGGTCGATCACGCCTTCGAACTTTTCGCCGGCGCCCATCGGCCACTGCATGAGCACCGCGTCGTGGGCCAGTTTCTCGCGGATTTCTTTGACTGCCTTGAAGGGATTGGCGCCGGTGCGGTCCATCTTGTTGATGAACGCCAAGCGCGGCACGTGGTAACGCTTCATCTGGCGGTCCACGGTCAGCGATTGCGACTGCACGCCGCCCACGGCGCACAGCACCAGCACCGCCCCGTCCAGCACGCGCAGCGACCGCTCCACCTCGACCGTGAAATCCACGTGGCCAGGCGTGTCAATGAGGTTGATCACGTGCCCATCCCACGCCACGGTGGTGGCGGCGCTGGTAATCGTGATCCCGCGCTCCTTTTCCAGCTCCATGTGGTCCATGGTGGCGCCATCACCCGCGCCGTGGACCTCGCCAATCTTGTAGATGCGGCCGGTGTAATACAGGATCCGCTCGCTGAGAGTGGTCTTACCCGAGTCGATGTGGGCGGAAATTCCAATATTTCGCAGTTGGGCGAGGTTCATAGTCGTATCGGACGTTGCAGGGAGCGCTGCCAGAGCGCCAGGTAACGTAAGGAAAAGGAGGTCAGCAATTTCCGCGCCATTGGCCTGGACGCGGCCCGCAGAACGGGGGCAAAGCGTTAGAACGTAACGCTCGAACTTCCGGTTATCTTACCTAAGTTCCCTACCAGGGGGGAAGGCGAAATCCAACCGAATCAAACAGCCCTGATTATTATCATGGTGGTACG
>JAANMT010000016.1_pt1 | contig 136072 bp, 114 predicted proteins | sample 7279711 | NCBI WGS metagenome assembly JAANMT01 (sample SAMN14094538, study PRJNA606508) | bioreactor metagenome | isolation source: A lab-scale SPAN reactor treating ammonium-rich wastewater day 1 | place: Ireland: Galway | collected 2017-01-16
TGCAAGCTCCCTCCTCGGCCGGTTCTGGCTGCCGTTTTGCCTGCTGTTCGGCCTTGCCTACTTCGCCGGGGCGCAGTGGTACTACGCGGCCCACGAAAGCGCCTCGCGGCAAACGCGGTACGAACAGGTCGCGATTGAGAATTTGCAACGGGGCGCCCGCGCGGCTGGATGATTGAATTGGGCTCAGCGACGCATTTAATTGCCGAAGGTCCATTCGGTGCCGTCGGGGCGGTCTTCGAGTTGAATGCCTAGCTCGGCCAGGTCTTTGCGGATCTTGTCGGCCATGGCAAAGTTTTTCGACTTCCGCGATTCGGCGCGGACTTCGACCAGCAGTTTCACCAGCCCGTTGAGCAGTTCGTCGTTGGCGCCGCTGGAAGGCTTGGCCGGTTCGTGGCGGAACAGCCCGAGCACTCCGGCGAGTTCTTTGAGCAGTCCGGCGCCGGTTTTGAGTTCGGCAATTTTGTCAGGCGAGGGTTTGCCGGCTTCCAGCTTTTCCTGCTCGACGAAGCGATTGAGCGCGTTGACGACCTCGAACAGCGTGGCGATGCCGCCGGCGGTGTTGAAGTCGTCGTCCATCTTTTCCAGAAACCGCTCCCGTTCTTCTTGCAGGGCCGCGAGCAGCGGGCGATTGCCGGCGGCAAACGTGCTGTTGGCCGCGACGCTTGGCGAGGGCAAATCGTAAAAGCTCTCGCCCGCCAGCCGCTGGTAGCGCTTGAAGAACCGATAAAAGGTTTCCAACCGCTCGGCCTGCTTGGCGATTTCGCCTTCGCTAAACAAGATGGGGCTGCGGTAATGCGTGGAGAGCAGCAGCATGCGAATGGCCTCGGGCGAATGCCGGGCGAGCAGCTCGCGGAACGGTCCGGCACCGGTGGATTTGCTGATTTTGTTGGCGGCTTGGGCCTCTTGATCGCCGGGCTCCATGGTGCGGGTGGCGCGGCCGCCCACCTTGCCGACCTCGTCGGCCGCTTGCATCAAGCCGTTGTGCAGCCAATACCGGGCCTGCGGTTTGCCGTGGCAGCACTCGCTTTGGGCGATTTCGTTTTCGTGGTGGGGAAAGACCAGGTCGAGCCCTCCGCCGTGGATGTCGAAGGTTTCGCCGAGCAGCTCGCGGCTCATGGCCGAGCACTCGATATGCCAGCCGGGCCGGCCTTTCCCCCAAGGGCTATCCCAGGAAGGTTCTCCGGGCTTGGCGCTCTTCCACAAGGCAAAGTCCATGGGCGACCGCTTGCGGTCGGCGGTGTCGCCGCCGGCGCCCTGCATGTGCTCGAGGCTGCGGTTGGACAGCTTGCCGTATTCGGCGTCGCGCTGCACGTCGAAGTACACGTCGCCATCGGAAGCGTAGGCAAATCCGCGGTCGATCAGTTGTTGGGTGAGCCGAATGATGCCGGGCATGTTGTCGGTGGCGCGGGGAAAGTGATCGATCGAATCGACCCCCATCGCCGCCAGGTTCTGCATGTAGTCGGCCGTCATTTCCTCGGCCAGGGCCTTCATGGTCATGCCCCGGGCGTTGCTCTCGTTGATGAGTTTGTCGTCGACGTCGGTGATATTGACGACCAGGGTGACGTCGAAGCCGCGATAGACCAGGTAGCGCTTGACGACGTCGAAAATGATCGGGCCCACCATGTGCCCGATGTGGCTTGGCTTGTAAACCGTGGGACCGCAGAGATAGATGCCGACCTTGCCGGGCACCACGGTCTCGAATGCCTCTTTGCGATTCGAGAGCGTGTTGTATACGCGGATGGACGAGGCGGCAGGCACGGAGGATTCTGCGGAGTTGGCTTTGGCAGCTAGCATGATTCGATGAGTACCACGGTTTGAGCCATCATTGCTTCTTCCCGTCCGACCGGCCCCACGTGCTCGCCGGTTTTGGCTTTGAGCCCCACGCAGGAGGGCTCGATTTGGAGCAGTTGGGCCAGGCGGCGCCGAATGGCGTCTTTATACGGTAATATTTTCGGACGCTGGGCAAAGATGATGCAGTCGATATTGATCACGCGATAGCCAGCTTGCCGCACCTGCTGGAGCGCCACTGCTAGCATTTGGGCCGAATCGCGGCCCTGGTGTGCCGGGTCGGTGTCGGGAAACCATTCGCCAATATCGCCCAGGGCGGCGGCGCCGAGCAAGGCATCGGTCACCGCGTGGAGCAACACGTCGGCATCGCTATGTCCGATCAAACTCTGATCGTGGGGGATCGAAACGCCCCCCAGCAGCAACCGATTGCCCGGGCCTAACCGGTGCGTGTCGTGACCAATCCCCACGCGCTGCACAGCAACTCCCCGACAAGGGTTTTCCAGCCATTGCCAATACGTTTTGGTGAACGCGCCTCTCGCTTCCGGTTCGACAAAACTTGCCGGTTGGCCGTTTCTTGCGCGGGATTATACCGGGCTGGGGCAAGGGTCACAACGCATCGTGCTGCGTGGCGCGGGCATTGGGGGTGTGGATTTTAGGGCGTGCAAAATGCCTGCACCACACGATTGCGGCCAACCGCCGGCGTTGCCATAAGAGGGACAGATACACCGTCTGTCTGACAACGCGCAAAATAATAGGCGAAGCCGCTGGGGATGAACATCCGGCTTCGCCCGTAAGAACGTAGACCATTGAATGATGGTATCGTTATAACCCTACCCGGCGGCGATGCAAGAAAGTTTCGCAAACTTTTCCCCATTTTTCTTCGTGCAACCCATTGCGGGGGAATGGTTTACTCATAACGGGGGGGTACGCCTGGGTTGGTTGGCGTCGGCCATGTGCCGCGCGGCCGGCGGACCGCCAGTATTGGACGCCCTCGGTCCAGAACTCGATTTTCGCAGGCTGACGTCGCTTTTGCTGCGGGCGAATGACGGTTTCTGGCACCGTCTGGTGCTGGCGGGGTTGTTTTTCCTGGCTCGCGAGCGCTATCCGGTAGGTGGATATCGATACCTGCTGGATGGCCGAAGTGAGTTTCTGGCGTGCCGACATCTCGGCGCTCTACGAGGTTATTTGTGGCGTCGAAGTCGGTTTGCGGTTGCCCCGCGTTGGCTCTTGCCCTTTACAAACCTGTTTCTTCCGGCGGCACGGCTTGCTAAACTAGCGAAGCAATAACATTTTTTGATGCGTTTTGCCGTTGGTGATGTCTCGCAGAGTGAGTGGAGCATGAAGTTGAACCCGGTTGGCGTGCCGCGCCGAACGTTCTTGGTTGCCTCGACGGTTGGCTATGCCGGCTTGTCGCTCGGGGGTTCGTTGTCAGCCGCGCCGGCCATCCCAGCCAGCAAGGGGCAAGGCAAGGCGCGCTCGACGATCTTGTTCTTTTTGTGCGGCGGGGCATCACACATCGATGCCTGGGACCTCAAGCCGAACGCACCGGTCGAATATCGAGGCGAGTTTCAGGCCATCGAGACCACGGCCCCCGGCGTGCGGTTGTGCGAGCACTTGCCGCACCTGGCCAAGCAGGCCCATCACCTGGCGGTTGTCAATTCCGTCAGCGGCAAGGTGAACACCAACGACCACCACGCCGGATACTATTACAACCTGACTGGCCACGAAGCCGACCCCACCTTCTTGAGCTTGGGCAATAATCGCACGCCCCGCAGCGACGACTGGCCCTACATGGGCACGGTGGTGGCCTCGCGGCGCCCGCAGCATGAGAGTCTGCCCAACGCCATTACGTTGCCGCACAAGCCGAGCCGCGCGCCTTACACGCGGCCCGGTCAGTTCGCCGCCCGGCTGGGCGTGGAGCACGACCCTTTGTATGTCGATGGCAACGTCGACAAGCCGCTGGAGTTTCGCGCACCCGCGCTCACCTTGCACGGCGACATCGATCCCCGGCGGTTCCAAAGTCGGCAGGGTTTGCTGGCCGAACTGGACGCGGCCCAGCGCCGGTTCGACGGCTATGCCACGGTGAAAACCTGGGATGAACAGCTCGACCGCGCTTTCTCGTTGCTCACTTCCGCGAAAACCACGGCCGCGTTCGACGTCGCCAGCGAACCGCTCGCCCTGCGCGAACGCTACGGCCAAACCGTCAACGGCATGAGCCTGCTGCTCGCCCGGCGTCTGGCGGAGGCCGGCGTGCCGTTCATCACGGTGTTTTGGATGGGCAATGACAAGACGGCCTCGAAGTGCCGCAGCGGGGGCGGTTGGGATACCCACGGCAACAACTTCAACTGCCTGAAAGAGGACCTTTTGCCGGAGTTCGATCGCGGTTTTGCCACCTTGATCGACGACCTGCACGAGCGTGGTTTGCTCGATGAAACCTTGTTGCTGGTGACCAGCGAAATGGGACGCAAACCGTTGATCGGGGATCGGCGCAGCGGAGGCGTGGCCGGCGCCGGACGCGACCACTGGACCCACTGCCTGAGCGTGTTGCTGGCCGGCGGCGGTATTCAGGGCGGTCAAACCTACGGTTCCAGCGATCGGTTCGCCGAGTATCCTGCTTCCAATCCGGTCACACCCGCCCATATTGCCAAAACCGTGTACCACGCGATGGGCGTCACCGACCTGTCGGCCAAGGACAAAGACGGCCGCGTGTTCAACCTGCTGGAAGCCGGCGAACCCATTCTGGAACTGTTTTGACAGTCGCCAGCCGGGGTGGAGATCCTTCATCCGCCCGCCTGCCAGACGTGGCGCAGCAGCCGGGTAGGGGCGGGATTGCCACGAAATTGCCGTTGCCAGCTTTCGGCCACGAACAGGCACACGCACATCGTGGCGGCGTGAACCGGGTGCCGCAACCAGTGGCCCAGCAGCCGCGAACCCACGCGCGTGCCGGTCTTCCAGGTGAACAGTTTTTTGCGCACTTGGGCAAACCAGTACTCCGAGGTCAACCGGTAATCCTCGGTTCCATCGACCTCGGCGATCAGGCGAAAGTGAGGCGCGGCGCAGCGTTCCAATTGTCCCAACTGGGGATAGTAGCCGCCAAATCCTCGCTGCAACAGCGCATAGTGAAAGCGGGAACTGCCCCAGCGAAAGCGGAACGGGTTCTTGCGCATGTCCTCGGGGGAAATGCGCGGCGTCGCTTCATGTTGATGAATCACGGTGGTGGCGAATTTTCCACCTCGGGGCCGCAATAAGCGGCGGCAAATCGCGAACAGGTCTTGATAGACGGCGTCGTCGCGTTCAGCCTGCACGTCTTCGGGTTGGACAAAGTGCTCGATCGAACCGTTGGCCACGATGGCGTCGAACTGCCCTGTCCACTCGTCCGGCAGATGGCGATAGTCGCGCAGTTGCACATCCAAACCGCGGCGGCGGCAGCGATGTACCTGCGGAGTCGAAATGGTAACGCCAGTCGCCCGAGCGCCTCGGCGTTGGGCCGCTTCCACTAGGGTGCCATTGCCGCAGCCAATGTCGAGCAAGCGCGTGCCGGCCGCGCAGCCCACCTGGTCGAGCAACCAATCGATCTGGTTGGCTTGCGCCTGTTCGTAAGGCAGCGCCGGGTTGCCCAGGTACATGCCATCGGTGAAATCGAGAAATCCACACTCCGGAAAGACCCGTTCGAAAAACTCGTAGCAGTTCATCACCGTTCGGGCGGGAGCCGTCTTCGCCCGAGAGGGGTGCGCGGGGTCATTCGAGATGGGAGAGATTGCCGGAGATACGGGAGCGAGCGCAGTGAAAACCATGGCAGATAGGGAATGACGTTCTCGCGCCAACCAGGAGGCATTCCAAATGCCTGAAATGGGTGCGGAATTTCATGCACAGCCTGGGGCCGTATTCCCTCGCTAGCGGTGAATCACGCGCAGCGTTACCAATCTTCGAAGAATATCACGGAATGGACAGTGAATCGGCGCTGCTCCGGCGTCATGCACCGCCAGCAAGGTTCCAGGTTTTTGCTTCCGCAAAGGTCGGCCAGGGCTCGTTTCCGCCAAACAGAAATGCTGTCGCGCTTTCGACTTCCCTGTCCCCCGGTGCTAGCGCGGTTTTTCGTATTTACCCGCCAGGAGATTTCGATACACTCCGCAACCGCTGTTTTCTGTGAGCCGAATGGCTGAGAAGGTGCGACGTTTTGTCAGCCAGGAATTGAGTCCGCCGGCACCTTCCATCCTACCAATCTGCCGGGGACGTCGCCAAGCGCATGTTTTCTCCCCGCGCCGATTCCTATCGCCTGCTCCCCCCGTCTCGATTCCAACGGAGTTCTGACGATGCCAGACGCCTCGATGGCCGAAATGATGCGGCAAGCCCAACGCCGCGTGGAAGTTCGCCGCAAACGGCATCCGCTGGTTCGGGTGGGAATCAACTTGCTGCGGATTCCCCAGCGCACCGTGCGCAGTGCGTCGCGGATGTTCCATGCGGGCTATCGACTGGAGCGTACCGCCAAACGCCATCTGCGATGCTGGCTGACTCCTCAGCGTCGCGCCGAACTCGCCGCCATCGAGGGCATGTCGGCCGTGCAAACGTGCGAACTGCTGGCCTGGCTCGTGACCCAATCGCCCGCCGGTTGCGACGTGGTGGAAATCGGCGCTTGGCGAGGAAAAATGTCCGCTTGGCTCGTGGAAGCAGCGGAACAATGCAACCCTCGACCTCGCGTGGTAAGCATCGATCCGCACCTGATGGACAGTTGGAGCCAGTTCAACCAAACCGTACAGCGGTTTGCCCTCGACCGGCGAGGGCTGGTGGTGCAGCGCGCCGATTCCGCCGAAGCCGGTCGCGATTGGCAGCGCCCCATCGGCATGCTGTGGATCGACGGCAACCACGAATACGAACCGGTGCTCCGCGATATCGATTTGTTCACTCCGCATGTGGCTCGTGGCGGCTGGGTCGTCTTCGACGACGCGACCACGGGCGCGTGTCCCGGCGTTACTCGGGCGATCGCCGAGCGGATGATGCCCGACGCCCGGTGGCAACACGTTGCCGACGTAAGGCACGTGGCGGTATTTCGCCGGGCAAGCTAGTCACCCCGCTCAGACGCCCGGGCCGCCTCGGGAAACGATGAACTCTCAGGGAGCAACGTGGCGGGACGGGGTCTGCTGCAGCAGCCGGTTCGGCCAGCCTCGTGGCCACACGCGCCTCATTCGACGGGCGGCATTTTGAGCAGTTGCGGCTCGCCATCGACCGCCACCACAATAGCGAACATTTGCGCGCGGCCGTGAACGGCCTCAAACGAGTAGACAGCGGTCGTCTTGATCACTTCGTCGTCGTTGCCCTCGGCGGCGACTCCGTCGAACGAGATCTCTCGCAGCACGCAGGCGGGGCATATGGTGTCAAACCCCTTCGAGAGGAGCCAGACCTGAACGCGGCTCGCCTTGATGTCCGGCGAATCCTTGGATCTGTTGAAGGTAAGTGTGACGAGGTAGCGAGCCTGGTCCTTTTCCTTGTCCTGAAATTTGACCGTGGCTTTGGACTTGTCCACCACGACTTGCCCGATGGACTCTGCTTTCTCCGGATTAGGTGCCGCCGGGACCCAATAGCTCATCGCCAGAATGATTGCCAGGGAAGGCATCATGATACGACCTAGCATCTTAGTCTCCCATTGAGACGCCTCAGGTGGCCGAACGACCAAGCTCAGCGGCCCGGCGGCGACACCTACAGCCTATCACGACGCGCGGTAAGCTGCGCGAAACAAATCACGTGGCCGGGTCCGGTTCGGCGCCTGGGCTTCCCATGTCAGTCGTCCGCGGACGGGGCGAGGCCAGCCACGAAGTCGGTGAACGAGTTGGCGAGCAGTTGCAGATTGCCCGCCGACTCTACTGACCCGTCCCAGTCGTCGTCTGGCTCGTTTTCGTGGTCCCAGAAATATACCCGCCCGCGGTGGGGGCCACTCAGGCCGATGCAGATGGCGTTCCCGAACGGGTCGTCCATAATCCACAACAGTGCCTTCGGGATGCGGCCCTCGTAGCACTCCTGGCTCTCCGCAAGGGAGAAGTAATCCTCGTCGCGGAACCCGCCAATGTGATGCACGCCGGCGTCAGCGGACTTGCCCTCGGGAGTTGGCCCCGTGAACCAGCGCGATCCGCCAACGTACCCGCCGTTGCAGCCGACGAGGAACTGGCGGTAGTCGTTAGGCAGCGAGTGGCCGATGGCCCGCTCGAATGCGGCGAGTTCCTCCGCTGGTGCCGGCGGCTGCATGTCGTCGATAACGGCCAGGAACTCGTCAATTGTCATGCGCCCTTCTTCCGCCGAACGACACGATTGAACCGGCGGCGACCAAACGGCCGGCCATCAAGACTGACCCAATCCGCCGCTCGGTTGCAATCGATAGTTCGGTTTTTCTGTGAACACAGTCCCGTTTGAAGAGGAATCGACTACTCGTCGCTCGGCGACCAAGCGTTGGTGGTTTCATCATACAGGGGTGGAGCACCAACCCTGCCGACAGCCACGAAGTCCGCCTCACCGGCGAGGCCAGCGCCATTGCTCCAGTTTGTGAGTTGACATCGCACTCTGACCCGGAACTTGCTGCCACCTAGTCCCTCAATGTCAGCGCGAAACGACTCGAAATTCCAGTTCTTCGAGTCATCGTCTTCGTATCCGGGAAACGTCCATCCGCTGGTTGCCAGGTCAACCGGGTCAGAGCCGACTGTGTCGTCGGTCGTCGGATCATCCCCCTCGAAGCAAATGCAAGCCCGCCGCAAGTTGTCGAGGCTACATACGTTGCCGACAGGAAAGGAATCCAGCAACAGGAACCCGCCCTGCGTTTTGAGTGCATCCGCGTGAAGGTAAAGGGAAAACGAGTCGCACCCTGCCGATGGTGGAATCAGGACAAGTGCACTGTGTACAACGGGACACGAACGGCCGTAGATCGTGAGCATTCCGCGCGACTGCTGCATGGACTGTATCCTTCGTACGCAGGTTTCCTATCACGGGGGAAAGAACTGAGGCGCGATGCCGAAGCCGGCGAGTTCCGTCCAGCCGAACGACAAGGATAAGCTGCCGGGGCCGGCTTTGCGGCCCCGGTCAGGTGCAGCGCCTGATTCGGCGTGCCTTTTGTGTAGGGCCACCGGTACTGCCAGCTTGGCACGGCGCGGGCCAGTTCGCCGCACCTGCCGCCGCAGCTCCAGCACGTTCAGGTCGGCCCACTCGGACGACTCGAAGCCCTCGGCCAAGACTCGATACCGCCAGAACGGCAGGTATACCACGAACGTGTCGGTGAACCGCAGCCCGCTCTGGGTGCCGTAGCACATGCTCCGCGCGCACTCCCTGCGTGCCAGACCGCCGGGATCGGTGGTCAGAGCGAACTCCTGCTTGAAGTCCTCGGCGTAGAAGCCGCCCTCCGACTGGACCTCAACCCGCGCGCCAGGGACAGGGTTGCCGGTCGCGGCGTCGGTTACGGCAAACTCAACCTCCAGGTCCGTGCTACCGACCCAGTGAATCGCCAGCAAGCGATCGCAGCCCCATACCAGCAGCGGCAGGACGAGCGCAGCGACGAGCAGCCGTTTCCACCACCGGCGTGCCATTCGCGCCTCCGCAACCGAACGCACAAGCTCAGCAGCGCCGGCCGCACGAGAGCCCTGGAATCACGAGAAACCGGAATGCGGCCGGCGTCTGCTGAAGCGACTGGTTTGCCGACATTTCAGCTCTTGATTTGTGCCGATTAGTGCAACCTACGGCTTGGCACGTTTCATCGTAGTCGTTGGCCCCTTCGCGGCCCTTGGGCCATCCCCAAGATTGATGGAAACGACTCGGTGTTCCAGTTCTTCGCTCGTGATCTTGACCTTGTAGGTAGCTTTTTCCATGTCCTCCCCCTCCCACGCAATTTCCATCGTGTCGTCACCAACGAATCGGAAAGTCCCGGTGCTTGCGGCTTCAGGACCCGACGAACCTGTCACTTTTCCGTCCTTCGTGAACTCCCAGACGGTTTTACCATTCTTGGGATCGTCCATCGTCTCCCACCTGCCGACGATCAGTACGCCCGGCTTTGCTGGCGATTCAGTGTGCCGATTACAGCCCACTACTCCGGGCAGGGCAATCGAGAAACAGAAAATCACGCAAAGCAACCGTGACATGCTATTCGCTCCATCGACTCCGTCGGCGAACTACTGTTTATTGGAACGGATTACGTTGAGAATACGTGGCGGAGACTACCGGTCAAGTTGAATTGCTCATGTGAGATACGAACGGTTTGGCCGCGCGAATGGCAGTACGATTGTTGCGCCGCGGGGGCGCGCTGACGCTGTGTGGCACCGTGCTTCCGCGGCAGGACCGCAGCCAGGGCAACAGCAAGTCGCCAGCCTGGCCGAGTGGACGATTGGGACGAACTCTTACTTTTCGCGCAGCGTCGCCCGCAGTTCCAGCGGATAATCGGTGAGAATGCCATCGACGCCGGCCTGGGTGGCGGCTTGCCAGTTTTCGGTTTCCACTCCGGCCACGGTGGGACCGGCAACGAACACTTTCTTGCCCAAGGCGTGCGCCTCGGCAACCTGCTTCGCCGTGGGAATGAATCGCAAGTAAACCCAGCGGCTGCCCGAGTCGGCGAGAGCCGCGGGCAACTCGTCGGACGTGTTCGCCAAGGTGGCCACGGCGGCATCTTTGCTGGCCTGGAGCAGCCGCTCGCGGACTTCGGCGTGGTCGATGGTCCGGCCAATGAACACCAGTCGCGGCAGCACTTTGTGCTGCAAGGCCAGGGCGACGACGTCCTCTTCAATGCGAGGATCGCTTCCCTTCATGTCCACCGTTACCTGGCATGGCGCCGCGGGATATTGCGCCAACAGGGCGAAGACTTCGTTCAACGTAGGCGCCTTTTCGCCGGCAAAAGCCGCATCGAACCACCGCCCGGCATCCAACTCTTTCAACTCGCGCAGCGAAAGCCGGCCAAGGGGACCCGAGCCGCTCGTGGTGCGGTCGACGGTATCGTCGTGCAGGCAGACCAGCACGCCGTCGGCCGTGCGGCGAACATCGAGTTCGAATCCCAGCCGCAGTTCCAGGCAGGCGCGAAAGGCCGGCAACGTGTTCTCCGGAGCGTGCCGGAGCAAACCGCGATGGCCCACCACCGCTGGCGTCTGGGTCGCGCGGCTCTCCGGCGGTTGGGCCAGCGCACCCGGACCAACTGCCAGCCAAACCACAAGACTCGCCAACAGGAAAGCCCTTGTTCCAGAAATTCGGCCGGCGGAGAAAAGATGTCGCATGGGTGTTGCTCGCGGAGTGGATGGAAGGGGCGAAACTTGGGAGTCGATTGAACCTGGCGTATCCGATCCGTGTCTCGCTCGCGAACGTTGTTTTCTTACGGCCGTTCGCGATACGTGGAGTTCCAATGGTTGTTCCCGGCATTCGAACCAGGACCCGGCAATCGCGCGTCTGCCGCAGGGAATCCCGCTCGCCCCCGATTGCCGCCAGCTTGACGGCCCCAGGGTAGAGCGTACACTGATACGGTACAGCCAAATTCCCGGGCTCGTGGCGGAATTGGCAGACGCGCCAGGTTGAGGGCCTGGTTCAGGTTAACTGAGTGCTGGTTCGAATCCAGTCGAGCCCATTATAAACCGAATTTTCCGCACCAGGCCGGCCTTCGCAAGCCGGCCTGACTGCATTCCGGTAGGAGCCCTCCGTTCGCGGAATTGGCCCCGTGGGCCAAGCTGCGTTCAACCTCTTTCGCCGTCGCCGCCGACGTTGACCATTGCAAGGGAGAATCGCCCCCCGTGACCCATTGCGACAACCCCGACCATCGCGAACTTGTGGACGATCGCGAAGACCTGGAAACCTGGGATCGCGAGGTCTTGTGGCACCCTTTCACCCAGATGGCCGAATACGAGCCGCTGCTGATCGAGCGCGCCCAAGGTTGCACGCTGTACGATATCGATGGCCGTGCCTACCTCGACGGGGTGAGCAGCTTATGGTGCAACGTGCATGGGCATCGCCACCCGCGGCTCGACGCCGCCATTCGCGCGCAGCTCGACCGGGTGGCGCATACCACGAGTCTGGGGGCATCCAACAGCACGACCGTGCGACTGTCCAAGCGGCTGGTGGATGTGGCGCCCGTGGGCCTGAACCATGTTTACTTTTCCGACGACGGCTCCACGGCGGTCGAGGTGGCCATCAAGCTGGCCTTGCAGTACTGGCGGCAGCGGTCCGACCCTCGCCCCGAAAAGAAGCGTTACGCGGCACTCGCTTCGGCCTACCATGGCGACACCTTGGGCAGCGTGAGCGTGGGCGGCGTGGCGCGGTTCCATGCCATGTTCCAGCCGCTGTTGTTCGACGTATTGCGGATTCCCTCGCCCGACACCTACCGGCTGCCGCCGGGCGTGGCGCCCGAATCGTGCCGCCAGTACTACCTGGGGGAACTGGAGTCGCTGCTGGCGCGGCACCACGAAGAATTGGCGGCGCTGGTCATCGAACCGCTGGTGCAGGGGGCGGCTGGCATGGTGATGCAGCCGCAGGGGTACCTTCGCGGCGTCCGCGAACTTTGCACCCGCTACGACGTACTGCTGATCGCCGACGAAGTGGCGGTGGGATTTGGCCGCACCGGCACGCTGTTCGCCTGCGAGCAGGAACAAGTGGCGCCCGACTTCTTGTGCCTGGCCAAGGGCCTGACCGGGGGCTATCTGCCGCTGGCCGCCACGGTAACCACCGACGAAATCTGGCAGGCGTTCCTCGGTCCGTACGCGGAATCGCGGAGCTTCTTTCACGGCCATACCTACGCCGGCAATCCGCTGGCGGCGGCCGTGGCCCTGGCGTCTCTCGACGTCTTCGACGAAGAGAACACGCTGGGTAAACTCCCGGAAAAAGCCGCCCGGCTCGGCGAACATCTCGCGAACATCGCGAAACTTGGCCCGGTGGGCGACGTGCGGCAGCGAGGCTTGATCGGCGCGGTGGAACTGGTGCGCGACGCGGCGACCAAGGAACCGTTTCCCTGGGAAGAGAAGCGGGGAATGAACGTTTGCCGCCACGCGCGGCAGCGCGGCGTGCTGCTGCGACCGTTGGGAAACGTGCTGGTGATCATGCCTCCCTTGGCGGTGTCGCTCGCAGAAATCGACCAAATCGCCGAGGCGGTGGTGTTTGGAATCGAGCAGGAGTTTGGCGGAAGGTAATCGTCTGCGGCGTTTTGTCGGGTGCAGACGCCGCGCGATCATTCAACTGCCGGGGTGTTGGACCCCTTGCAATTCACGCGCGCAACCAAGGAAAAATGCTCCGTGCCAGCGAACCTCCTCCTCCTCCGCACGTCTGGGCGTTAAAATCGGCGGTCGGATTCGCGGCCTTTCGCTTTCGTCCAACTTCGTCGAACTGCACGGGAAACGCACGCATGACGGTGGCCATTCCACTCGGGTATCGATTGGCGGGGGTTCACAGCGGGGTCAAACGCAACCCCACCAAGCCCGACCTGTCGCTGATCGTGTCGGACCTTCCGGCGACGGGGGCGGGGGTATATACCAAAAACCTGGTGTTCGGTGCCCCGGTGGGCCGCAATCGCGCCTTGACGCCGGCGGGCGACTTTCGCGTGGTGGTCACCAACTCGGGCGTGGCCAACGCTTGCACGGGCGATCAGGGCGACCGCGACGCCGACGAAATGGGTCGCCTGGCGGCGGAAGCCGTCGATGCCGCGCCGGAACAAGCCTTGGTGCTTTCCACCGGGGTGATTGGCGCCTTTTTGCCGATGACCAAGATCGCCTCCGGCATTCAAATGGCGAAGTCGCAGTTGGCGGCCACGGACGAAGCGCTGATGTCGGCCGCCCGGGGCATGATGACCACCGATACGGTGCCCAAGGTATCGGGCTATCAACTCACGCTCCGCGGCAAAACGATCCACGTTTGCGGCCTGGCGAAAGGCGCGGCGATGATCGGCCCGAACATGGCCACCATGCTGGCGGTGATTCTCACCGATGCCGCCCTGTTGCCCGCCGATGCGCAGAGTTTGCTGGGCCGCGCGGTGAACGACAGCTTCAACTGCATTAGCGTGGAAGGGCATATGAGCACCAGCGACACGGTGCTGCTGTTGGCCAACGGCGCCGCCTGCGCCGATCCGCTGGCCGGCGACGATTTGGAAGACCTGTTCACCGCCGTGCATCAGGTCTGCCGCGAGCTGGCCATGGCGATTGTCTCCGATGGCGAAGGCGCCGCCCACTTGATTACGATCGACGTGGCCGGCTGTGCCGACCGCGAATCCGCGCACCGCATCGCCAAAACGGTCGGTGAGAGCGCCCTGGTTAAGACCGCGATTGCCGGCGCCGATCCGAACTGGGGACGCATCGTTTCCGCGGCCGGATACGCCGGAGTGCCGTTCGATCCCCGCGGCGTTTCGCTCTCGCTTAACGGCGTGCAACTCTACGAAAGCGGTGCCCCGCTGTCGTTCGACGCCGCCCAGGTGTCTGCCAGCATCAAGGACCACCGCGACACCCACATCGAATTGCAGTTTTGCGAAGGCACGGCCGGAATTCGCTTCTGGACCACCGACCTCACCGCCGAATATGTGCGGTTAAATGCCGACTACCATACCTGAAATTGCCGCGAAGCGTTGGCGAAAGGCGATGCGCCGTCCCTCGAAGGCCAGCCTTGATTGGGAACACAGACTGGTGCGGAATGATGAAGCGCCCCTTCCGCACCGCCGGTGGTTCGACGAACCCGCGGCATCTTGCCGACCAAGTCGGGCCGATGCGGTCGCGGATTTACCGTTGGGCGACGACCACGATCTGCTTGGCAAAGTCGATGCCCAGCGCGCGGAATAGCCACCCCAGCAGGTAGCGGCGCAGCAACCGTCGGTGGACGGGGTCGTGGTAAATGCGGTAAATGGCGGTGACGCGCAAGCCTGACGCGGTCACCAGCCCCGCCAACTCGTCGTAACAGAGCGGCGTGCAATGGGTGGCGTCGCGAAGGTAGGCCGGCGGGTAGAACGTGTTGGGCGTGCTGAGAATCAGGCTTCCGCCGGGCCGCAGCCGGTCGCGCAAGACGGCGAGCCAGGGGCCGATGGCGGGCAGGGTCAAATGTTCGACCACTTCCAAGGCGAAGATGGTGTCGTAGGGGCCGGCGGCATCGTCCAGGCAATAGTAATCGTGCGGCTGCTCGCGATCGACATCCTGCGACTCGTAACGCAACTGCGGCAAAAATCGGAGAAGCTCCTGCCCCATTTTGCGGCTGCCAGCGCCCACTTCCAGCACGCGTTGATCGGCGGTGATTTGCGCGAGCAGGGCGTCGCGCACGCGCCGGCGCAGCGGCAAGCGAAACACATCCTTGCCGAATTGGGTCGCCATTTGCTTGCGATATCGATAAAGCCGCGACCAGGCCGGGCAATCGCCCGCGACGTTTGCAGGCACCGCTGCTTCCGCAGTCGGCGCCGGCGGGAACGATGGACCGCGCTCGCGTGCTTCCGGGGGCTCGGCTGCGTGGTTCGCTGGTTGCTCGGTAAGAGCCTGACCAGGCGACAGGCGATTCGCCAACGAGGCCCGGGTCGGTTCGATCGGGCGAACGGGGGCGCGTTCATTCATGGCCATCGCATCCGTGCGAAGTGTCGAACATCCCAGAAGGTTGGTGGTTTTATACCAACTCGGGCATGGGCCCGTACACGTTGTGATCGAGCAGGAACTGGGGACGCCCAGCCCGATCGATCAGCGTGGTGCGATCGAGGTCGATGCCCAGGTTTTTATACAGCGTGGCGAACACTTCTTGGAAGTGCACTGGCCGATCCTGGGCATGTTCGCCGAGGCGGTTGGTGGAGCCGATCACCTGTCCGGTGCGGATGCCGCCGCCGGCGAGTAGAGCGCAGCTCACCTGAGGCCAGTGGTCGCGACCCGCACTGGCGTTGATTTTCGGCGTGCGGCCAAATTCGCCCCACACCACCACCGAGGTGTCGTCGAGCATGTCGTGGCGTTCCAAATCTTCGATCAAGGCGGTCACGCCCTGGTCGAGCATGGGCATGTCGTCTCGGCCTTGCGAGAAGTTGCCGCTGTGCCAATCCCAGCGGCTAAAGCCAAGCGTAACGCACCGCACGCCGGCCTGGATCAGCCGTCGGGCCATCAAGAATTGGGACATCAGCCGTGGACCGCCGTCCGATTTGTTGGCTTCGATGCCTTTGCCATACCGCTCGACGACCTTGGGGTCTTCTTTGCTAAGGTCGAGCGCTTCGACCAGGCGACTGCTGGTCAGCACGCCAAACGCCTGCTGGTTGAAGGCGTCCAGGCCGTCGATTTGTCCGCTGGCGTCGGCCTCGCGGCGGAAGTTATCGAGGGCGGCCAGCATTTGCCGTCGCTGGTGCAGCCGATCGAGCGTGATCCCACTCAATACCATGTCGGCGGCGCCTTCGGCATTGGGTTTGAATGGGCTGTGGGCGGCGCCCAGAAAACCCGGATCGCCGTTGTCGGCCCAGGGCATGTGGCCCATTTTCGGCGAAAGCCCCACGAAAGGAGGCGTGGCGGGATTGACCGGTCCATACAGCTTGGAAAGCACCGAACCCAAGCTGGGATAACCGCCTTGCGGCGCCGGCTGACGTTTGCTCCAGCCGGTCAGGCAGGTGTACGCGGCATGGCTGCCATCGGAGCCGACAACGCTGCGAATGGGAACGAACTTTTCCATCATGCCGGCGATCCGCGGCATGAGTTCGCAGATTTCGATGCCGGGCACGCTGGTGGCAATGGGCGAAAACTCGCCGCGGATTTCCGCGGGAGCGTTGGGCTTGAGGTCGAACATGTCTTGGTGCGGAGGGCCGCCCGGCAAAAAGATCATGATGATCCCTTTGTGGCGCCGCGATTGGCTCGGAGTGCTCGATGACTCTGCCCGCAGCAACTGCGGCAAGCTCATCCCGCCCATGGCCAAGCCGCCAATCTTGAGGAAATTGCGGCGCGAAACGCCATCACAAAAGCGGGGAGCGTTACGGTCGGACGAGCCAACGATGGTCAACATGGCGAGTAGCCCTGGTTACCAAGGAGGGAAGTTACTGGGGAGGGAGCGTTTCTCAGGGGGCGGGCACTGTCGAACAAGGCGGCGAACTCAAGTCGCCGCAGATTGCCTACCTTCACGCCAATGCGGTTCCGCGCGCAAGCCGAGAATTTACCATCGGCCATCAACCCCAAGAAGATACCAATAAATCGCCATTAATGCAAAGGAAACTTCCCGGGCGTCGCGGCCGCATCTGGCCGGGCAGGGGGGGTTAGGACATCGTTTGTCCCTTAGATCACAGCGTATGCGGAACCTGATCTTAGTCGTCCCCTCCCCGCGAGATGAATGGATGTTGCTTGCGCAGCCGCTTTCCGGTGGGGTGTCTCTCATGCCGGAGCGTCGGAGGACGGCGATTCGGTTTGCCTCTGGCGAGTGCTAGAGAACGGAGATGCCACTCAAGCCTTGCCCTCCCCAATCGAAGGTTGCAGCGGGAGCGACGGCTTACCTTGACTGAAAATTGTGATGACCTCTATACTTCGGTGAAATGCTCCGGCCCGAGATTGCCGGCGTGTTTGGTCACGGCGAACGGGTTTTTGCCTTTCGGGTTATTGGTTCCGAAGCTTTTCGCCCGCTCTCAGGCACGTTCGGCCCATCAATGCCCGCTATCCATTAACGGTTTTGGCACTGCTATGAAAACGGAACGCCGTCACGAGTTGCAAACCAATACGTTGGCCGACTGGCTTGGTCGACAGATCGAAGCCTTGCGGCCCCATTTCACCACGATCATTACGGGCATCGTGGTACTGGTGGTGGCGCTGGTCGGCTACGGCATTTGGAGTTCGCGCTCACAGCAGGCCGCCGCCGAGGCCTGGACCAATTACTTCAGCGTGAGCTTTGCCGAAAACAGTTATGCCCGCAACAAGTTCGAAGTGTTGCAGAAGCAGGCGCAAGATGAGTATCGCGACGAACTGCGAACCGAGAAAAACGACCCCAGCTACGAACTGACCGACGGCGAAAAGCGATTGGTCGATGAAAAGGTATTTCCCAAGGTGCGCCAAGCCATGCTCGACGAAACGGCAGGCTTGGCGCGGCAATACGAACGCACCAAGCTGGGCTTGTTGGCTAACATGGAAGCCGGCGATTTGTCGCTATCCGGCGCCATCGACTCCCTGTTTCCCAACATCGGACAGAGCCGCGACCTCAAGCAGGCCGCCACCTACCTTGACGACGCCGTTGCCTTTTACGAGCGCGCCTTGCAGCAAGCCAAGGGCGACGTGCTGATGGAACGCCGCGTGCGGTATGGCCTGGCCAGGGCGTACGAAACCCGCAGCACCCTCGACCCCGAAAACAAGGGGAAAGAAGACCTCGAGCGGGCCGTGGCCCAGTACGAACAAATCTCGACGGGCGACGACGTATTCGCCTCTGCCGCCCGGGCGCAACTCAAGCTGCTGGAAAAGCCGGAAAACCTGTATAGCTGGTTCGGATCGATGCTCACCCGGCCGATCAGTCCGCACGGCCCCGGGGGATTGTCGCCAGGCAATCTCTTCGAGCGATTCCACCCCAGCGGCCCCGGGGGCGGTTCGGACTCGCCGTTCAATTTTGATGACGCCACGGATCCGCTGCCGCCGGGCTTTGGTGCGCCAAGTTCCAATTGAACCAGCCCATGACCCAAACGCCTGAGAGCGAAGCGCCTGTTGAGTGGTTGGTGGACGAGTCCGAAGCAGGCCAGCGTCTCGATGCGGTGTTGACCGCCCGCTTCCCCGAGCATAGCCGGGCCTACCTTCAGCGGGTGATTGCGGCCATGGGAGCCACGGTGGACGGCCAGCAGCGAAAGCCCAGCTACCGTTTGCGGCGGGGCGAAAAAGTGCGCGTGTTGGCCCTGGCGCCGCCCCGCGAGCCGCATCATGCCGAAGACATTCCCCTCGATATCCTTTACGAAGACGAATGGCTGGTGGGCGTGAACAAACCGCCTGGCATGGTGGTACACCCGGGCAAGGGGCACTGGTCCGGCACGCTCACGGCCGCGCTGCAGCATCATTTCGATCAACTGAGCACCATCGGTGGTCCTACTCGCCCCGGAATTGTGCATCGCCTTGATCGCGACACCAGCGGCGTGATTGTGATTGCCAAAACCGATCCGGCGCATGCCGCGCTGGCCGAGCGGTTTGCCGAGCGCACCGTGGAGAAGGAATACTGGGCAATCGTGGCCGGCGAACCCGACCGCGATGCCGACGTGATCGATCTGCCGATCGGACCGCATCCGTATCAGCGGGAAAAGATGGCTATTCGCCGCGACGACTCCGAAAGCCGGCCGGCGACCACCTACTACCAGGTGGTGGAACGTTGGAAAGGGTTTGCCCTGGTGAAAGCCTTTCCGAAAACCGGCCGCACGCATCAGATTCGCGTGCACCTGGCCGCGGCCGGATACCCCGTCCTCTGCGACCGTTTGTACGGTGGCCGGGCGCGGATCGCCCTGGGAGAACTCACCGGCGACCCCCACGACGATGTCCCTTTCCTGGAACGGCAAGCATTGCACGCGGTGCGGATCAAGTTTGGCCATCCGGCGCGGGACGAATCGCTGGAATTGACCGCTCCGCTGCACGGCGACTTTGCCAGGGCGCTGGAGATTCTGCGAAGCCGTTAGAAATGGGGGCGGGCATTCATCGCGTGGTAATTTCCGAATGCGGCCCCGCGAGTCGCGCCCCCGCCCCCCGGCGTCGCTATGCGCGGTCCAGCGCCTGCTTCAAGTCGTCCACCAGGTCTTGGGTGTCCTCAATGCCGCACGACATACGGATCATGTTGTCGTAAATGCCGAAGGCCTGCCGGTCAGCCGCGGGGCATTCGTAGTAGCTCATCACCAGTGGTTGCTCGATCAGCGATTCCACCCCGCCCAGGCTGGGAGCAATGCGGGGAATGGTCACGGCGTCGACCACGTTGGCCGTTTGGCGCCAGTCGGCGTCTTTCACCAAAAACGTGACCAGGCCGCCGAAGCCGCGCATCGTTCGCCGGGCAACTTCGTAGTAGGGGTGGCTTTCGAGACCTGGATAGTAAACGCGCTCGATTTTGGGGTGCGATGCCAGAAACTGGGCCACCGCCAGGCCATTTTGATTGTGCCGCTCCATGCGCAGCTCAAACGTCTTCAGTCCACGTTGCAGCAGATAAATGTTGTGCGGCGAGTTGATTGCTCCCATGATGCCGCGAAGCTTGCGGACGGGTTCCATCTTTTCTTCGGCGCCGATCACCACGCCTGCCAACAGGTCGTTGTGCCCCGCCAGGTACTTGGTGGCCGAGTGCAGCACGTAGTCGATGCCGGCGGCGAGCGGCCGCATGTTGTACGGCGTGCCCAGCGTGGCGTCGATCAGCGTTTCGACCCTGTGCCGGCGGCCAATGTCGCCAAACCGCTCCAGGTCGATGCAGCTTAAATGGGGGTTGGTGGGCGATTCGCTGATCAGGATTTTTGTTTGAGGGCCAATGGCGGCCTCCATGGCCTCGTAGTCGCCCGCTCGCACTTCCTTGGTGACCACGCCGAATCGCGACAGGTGCTTGCGGCAAAACTCGCGACTGCGGTGGTAACATTCGTCAAAGAAAATGATTTCGTCGCCGGCATTCAGCTTGGCCATCAACAGCCCGACGATGGCCGACATGCCGGTGGAAAACAGCACGGCGGATTCGCCGCCTTCGAGCGCGGCCAGTTTGCGTTCCACCACGCGTTCGCCGGGATTGCCGTATCGCCCGTATTCTTCGCGCTGCTGCTTTTGCTCGATGAAGTCGATCACGCTTTGCGTGTTGGCAAAGGTGTACGTGGCGGCGCAGAAAATGGGATCGGTGATGGCGTCGCCCGGCTTCTGATGGCATTCGCCGGCGTGAACCGAAAGGGTCGAGGCGCCGAACTCGGCTAGCGGTTTGGCGGCAGCGGAAGAAGCCGACGGCGATTGGGTCGAACGGACGAGATGTTCTTGATGCATTTCAGGCAACCTCGGCGGCAGAGTGTTGGACGGCTCTCCGCCCGGAGCACCGCGTGCCGCGCAATTGCTTTTACACCGCGCAGCCCAAGGTTTACCGCATCCGGCGGAAAAGCCGCAGCTTCCCCACAGGGATTGCCGGAACAAAAAAACGCCGCGGGGATTGGACCTCGCGGCGTTTTCGAGTTCAGGTGATCGAAGACCAGCAGGGGCGCCGCGGGGGGCGCGTGCTCATCGACGATGACTCTTTAGCAGATTCGCAACCTCGCCCGCCAACCACGCACTCCCGCGATCAAACTGCTGGGAGATGGGGATGCGATGCGGGACAGGATTGCTAGGCTGCAAGCGGCCACAAATCCCTAATTCGCTCGATTCTAGAACAGCCGTCACGGTGAAACAAGGGGGACGGAAGGACGCGGCCGCCTGATGATCGGCCACCAGCGAACATGCCTCATATGCTGGACAGAGGGGAGCGGGCCAACTACGTTGAAGGAGTAACGGCCCAACGGAGGGTTCACGGGGGGCTGTCACAAAAAACTGCCCGCTTTGTGGCAGGCGTCCATTTCCGGCGAGCGCGGCAATAGTTGAGAACCTCGTTGCCCGATCGGGTTGATGTTGAACCCCAGGGCTCTTGGGAGCTGTCCGTGATGATGCGTATGCTGCTTGCCGCGGTTGTGGCGATGTTGCTGCAGGTTGGAGCCGCGCAGGCCCAAACCGACGACCTGGTGAGCCAGGCTCGGCAGTTGCGCGAGGCCTCGCGCGTGCGGATGCAACCGCGCGTGCTGGGATACGACGCCAAACTGGATACCTTCCAGACCCAGTCGAGCGTGGCCTCGGGCAGCGGCGCTGCCGGCCGGCCTGGCGGCGAAGCCAGCTATTACGGCAATCGGCTTCAACAGTTTCGATTCCTGGGCCCATCGGAGCAGGGCGGATTCTACGAGGCCTACCAATGGTACATCGAGGGTTTGAACCTCGATCCGCGAAACTACCAGTATCGATTCCGGTAGTCGATCGACTTCGTCCAGCAGGTGCTGGATTCTTTACCGCGCGGCAGGGATCGCTGGCGGCGTTCTGCGCGCTCCCGGTCTGCTAGGTTTGTCTCGCCTTGCGCGAGCTTCTATCATTCCTCCAGGGAGCGACCGTGCGGCGTCGCTTCGTGGTTCACGTTATTTCGTTCCACGGCCCAAACAGAGGAATGGCTCGATCATGTTCTCGGAACTACTGTCCAGGTTGGGCATCGAAGCGGTGAACTCCGGTGTAAGTTGTCACGGCAAATGGATCGAGCAACCTGGCGGTGAAATGATCGCCTCGGTCAATCCGGCCACCGGCGAGACCTTGGCCCAGGTGCGGACTGCCAACCGCTCCAGCTACGATCGCGTGGTACAAACCGCCCAGGCGGCCTTTGCCCGCTGGCGACGCACGCCCGGACCGGTTCGCGGCGAATTCATCCGCCGCCTGGGGCTGGCCCTCCGCAAGCACCAGCAAGACCTGGGCATGCTGGTCACCCTGGAGACGGGCAAGATTCAGAGCGAAGGCGTGGGCGAAGTGCAAGAAATGATCGACATGTGCGACTTTGCCGTCGGCATTTCGCGGCAACTGCACGGGCTGACCATCGCCAGCGAACGCCCGCACCACCGGCTGTTCGAACAGTGGCACCCGCTGGGCCCCATCGGCATCATCACGGCGTTCAATTTTCCGGTGGCGGTTTGGGCCTGGAATTCCACCTTGGCCGCAGTTTGTGGAAACGCCGCCGTATGGAAGCCATCGCACGTGACGCCGCTTACCGCGATTGCCGTGCAACGGATCGTGCACGAGGTCGCCGAGCAACTCGCCGAGCCCGCCACCGACGTGTTCAACCTGTGCATCGGCCAAGGGGCCGAAGTAGGCCAGTGGCTGGCCGTCGACGATCGGTTTCCGCTGATTTCGGCCACGGGGAGCTGCACCATGGGTCGCAGCGTGGGGCAAACCGTGGCGGCGCGGCTGGGCCGCAGCTTGCTCGAACTGGGCGGAAACAACGCCGCCATTATCACCGAAACAGCCAACCTCGACTTGGCGCTGCGCGCGGTGGTGTTTGCCGCGGTAGGCACCGCCGGGCAGCGCTGCACCACGTTGAGGCGACTGTTCGTTCACGAGTCGATCGCCGAAGGCTTTGTTGGTCGACTGCGCGATGCTTATGGCAGCCTCAAGATTGGCAATCCCTGGGAGGACGGGGTGCTGGTTGGTCCGCTCATCACTCCCGAGGCGGTGGCTCAAATGCAGCGGGCCTTGCAGCAAGCCGAATCGGCCGGCGCCGAGATCATTTATGGAGGGCAACCGCTGGAGCGGCCCGGCAACTTCATTACGCCTGCCCTGGTGGCCGCGAGGGCAGAGATGCCGATCGTCTCCGAGGAAACCTTCGCCCCCATTTTATATCTGATGTCTTATCACGATTTGGACGAAGCCTTGCTGCAGCACAACGCGGTTCCCCAAGGATTGTCTTCCGCGATATTCACCGATCGGGTGACCGAGATGGAACGGTTCTTGTCCGCCGAAGGCAGCGATTGCGGCATTGCCAACGTGAACATTGGCACCTCCGGCGCGGAAATTGGCGGCGCGTTTGGCGGCGAGAAAGATACCGGCGGCGGGCGCGAAGCGGGATCGGACGCCTGGAAAGCCTACATGCGCCGGCAAACCTGCACCGTGAATGGCGGCAGCCAACTGCCGCTGGCCCAAGGCGTGAAGTTCACCTTGAACGAAACCGAAGAGCACTGGCCCAGCAAGCAAGAGGTGCTCTCGACCCCGACCTGGTCTACCGGAACACGAGGGTAACCGCCCCCAAGGCGGCGCGGGCAGGAAGAGGCGCCTTTTTACTTGCCTGACTCGGAAAGCCAGCGGTCGGTGTCGGTTTGCAGCGAGGCCATGTAACGGCGCCATTGTTCATCGAGCGTATCGCGAACGGGGCCGAACGCCTGATTGAAAATCTCGGTCAGTTGCTCGCTGGTGGGTTCTTCGTCGGCCTTGAGTTCGGCCAAGCGCCGGTAGTAGTCGATCAGCCGGTCGAAATGGTGTTCCATCAAGTAATGCGTGAGCGCCCACGACTGGCCATAGCCGTGCAACGCGGCCTGGTGGGTTCGGGCCTGGCGGAAAATGCGATCGCCCACGACAAAATTGATGTTCGAGTGAACCCGATCGGACTCGAGCGCCCGATACCATCGCAGCCGTTGCTCATTGACGGCGCCAATCCCGGCCCAAACGGCGTCGTTGGGCGACTCGAAATACGTGGCCAGGCCTTCGTGCACCCACACCGGAATGCGCGCGTCGCGCGGAAGCAGGCCGGTGTTGCCCGCCATTTGATGCGTGGCTTCGTGGCTGACCACCGAGACATCCTGGTCCTCTTGCTTGATGTTGACCAGTTGGATCATGGTGTTGGCCAGGCGGATGATCTCCGCCCGATTGGGCAGCTTGCGGCGAATGGCGTCGTCGCGCACCTGTTGGTACTTGCCCGCCAGTTGCCGCAGTACCTCGAACGACGAATCCGAAGCCTGGTCGTAAAACACGGCCACGTTCGAGCGCGAATCCCAGAACCCGGCCGCGCTTTGCAGGCTGGGATCGAGCCGCGTGGCGAAGTTGAGATAGTCTTCGTGCTTGTTGAACAGCACCACCTGCAGCCGCTGGGACGGCAGTTGCAGCTCGACGCCGCGCGAAGAGAACTTCAGCACAAAGCTCTCAAACACCCGCTCCAACAGTTCCAGCCGTTCGTTCGCCCGCGATGCCTTGCGGCCCTCGGGCACCTGGTCGGGAGTATCGTACAGCAGCACATAATGGGCGCTGCGGCGGATTTTCATATCGCTCTTTTGAACCAGCGACCGCAGCTCGTCTTCTTCTTCGGTCCGCTCCGGCAACGGCTGTTCGAGCCGCTGCTTGACCCGCATCACGGTCAGAGCGCGCGAATGCTCGGGATCGTACTCCAGCGTTTTTTCCACCGCCTTGTAGAAACCATGGAGCAGACCCTTGTCGAGCGCCCAGTCGGCGGCTCGCATGGCCAGGTCGGCGTCGCGCGCCGCAATGGCCGCGTTGAGCTGGCGATCGAACAGCGAATAGGTCGACGGCACCTTGGTCACCCGCACGTCGCCCAACGCGAAGTGCAGCGTGCCGAATTTGGGGTGCGTCAGGCTGACCGTGGCCCCCGGATTGATCCGGGCCGCCCCTTGCATCAGCACGGAGTCGCCTGTGCCGGGCAGGCGATACTCGACGAAGTCGGCGGAAGCGGCGGCTGTCAGCGCCAGCCACCCGCAGGCACATGCGGCCAGTCTTCGCCAGTTGTCCATCGCCCAAGCCATGCCTTCCTCCCCTCGATTGGATGAATTGCAGAGGGTGCTTTGGTTGCCGCTCCGATCCTTTCGCGGCTAGCCGCTGAACATTTTCGCAAAGCGCAACGAACGACTCAGCCCCGGTTCTGGTTTGCGTTCTTGCCGTATTGAGTTTCAGTGTACCCCAAAATGCTGGCGCTGGCATCTTGCCCGTCCTTGGGGCGCCGGCTGAATTTCGCCTGCCTACGCGAGTTGCCGGGAAACTTGCTTCAAACCTGGGTTTGCGAAGGGGCTACGGGTTCCCCGTTGGCGCCGTTGGGAGTGGGGGTCGGCGACTGCTTGGACGGTTCGCCGGGTGCTCCTGTTCGGGGGGGAGACGAATCTCCGCCTCGAAATTCTGAGAACCAGGTTACGGCGTAGAAAAAGATCGGGGTAAAGAAGATGCCAAACAGCGTCACGCCGAGCATGCCGCTGAACACGGCAATCCCCAAGGCCACCCGCATTTCGGCCCCGGCGCCGGTCGCCAACAGCAGCGGCAGCGTGCCCAAGATGAACGTGAACGCGGTCATCAGAATCGGACGCAACCGTTGCCGGCTGGCTTCCACCGTGGCGGCAAAGCGGGGCAACCCCTGGTTTTGCTGCTCCTTGGCAAATTCCACAATCAGAATGGCGTTCTTGGCGGCCAGGCCGACCAACACCACCAGGCCAATTTGGGTGAAGATGTTGTTGTCGCTGCCAATCAGCCAGACGCCCGCCAGTGCGCAGAGAATGCACATGGGCACAATCAGGATCACCGCCAGCGGCAACGACCAGCTTTCGTACTGTGCGGCCAATACCAAGAACACCAGCACCACCGCCAAGGGAAACACCAGCTTGGTCAGCAGGTCTTGGCTGGCAAAGATTTGCTGGAGCGTGAGCTCCGTCCATTCAAAACCCATCGAACGCGGCAGCTCCTGCGACGACAGGCGATCCATCAACCCAATCATTTCGCCCGAACTGACGCCGGGCGCGGGTGCGCCGTTGACATCGGCGGCCGGGAACAGATTGTAGCGGGTCACAATGGCCGGCCCGGTCACTTCGCTCACGCGCAGCAGCGTGGCCAGCGGCACCATTTCGCCCCGCTGGTTGCGAACCTTGATTTGGCGAATGTCGTCCGGCCGCATGCGATAGGGCTCGTCGGCCTGTACGTTGACTTGCCAGTTGCGGCCTTCGTAGGTGAAGTCGTTGGCGTACGCCGAACCGAGAAAGGTTTGCAGGGCCGAAAAAATTTCGGTGAGCGGCACGCCCATCGTCTTGGCCTTATTGCGATCGAGGTCGACATACAACTGCGGCTGATCGGTCGTGAAGCTGGTGAACATGCCCTGGTAGGCCCCGGTGCGATTGGCGGCTTCGATCAGGGCGCCGGTCGCCGTTTGCAGATTGACGGCGCCCGCATTGGCCCGATCTTGCACGTAAAGCTTGAAGCCGCCGGTGCTGCCCAGGCCGTCGATGGGAGGCGCGCCAAAAGCCACCACGCGGGCGCTGCGCACTTCGGCGGCAAACTGCTGCATCAGTTTCCGCCCGATCGCCGCGGCCGAAAGATGCGGCTTGCCCTTGCGCTCGTCAAACGGCGCCAAAATCACAAACATGCCGCCAACGTTCGAAAGGTTCGTCGAGAGCATCACCGAGTAGCCCGGCATGCCGATCGTGTGCTGCACGCCCTCGGTGTTCAGCACGATTTGATTGATCTGGGCGACGGTTTTTTCGGTGCGTTCCAGGCTGGCGCCTTCGGGAAGCTGCGCGTTCACCACCAGGTAGCCTTTGTCTTGCTGCGGAATGAAACCGCCAGGCACCGCCCGAAAGCCTTGGTAGGTTAAAAAAATCAGTCCGCCATACACCACGATCGCCACCAGGGTCAACCGCAGGCAGAGCGTGACCGCTCGGCCGTAACCATGCATCACCCGATCAAACACCCAGTTGAACCCCTGAAAAAACCATCCCAGCGCAAACCCCATGCCGCGTTCCAGGGCGTCGGGTTTGGCGCCGTGCGGCTTGAGCAGCAGGGCCGCCAGGGCGGGGCTCATGGTGAGCGAGTTGAAGGTGGAAATGACCGTGGCCGTGGCAATCGTAAGGGCGAACTGCTTGTAAAACTCGCCGCTGATGCCGGCCATGAACGCCGTGGGAACGAACACGGCCACCAACACCAGCGAGGTCGCGATGATGGGTCCCGTCACTTGCGTCATGGAAAGCCTCGCGGCATCGCGCGCGGAAAGCCCCTTCTTGAGGTGTGTTTCCACGTTTTCCACCACCACGATGGCATCATCCACCACCACGCCAATTGCCAATACCAGCCCAAACAACGACAGGTTGTTGAGCGAAAAGCCCAGGACCGACATGAACAAAAATGTGCCAATCAAGGAAACCGGCACGGCAATCATGGGGATGATGGTTGCCCGCCAGGTTTGCAGGAAGACCAGCACCACCAAGAACACCAGCCCCACGGCCTCGAACAGCGTTTTCACCACGTCGCGAATCGACTCGTTCACGAACACCGTGGTGTCGTACACGATTTTGTAATCAATGCCCGGCGGAAAGCTGGCCCGAAGTTGCTCCATCTGCCGGCGCAGCGCCGCCGCGGTGTCCAGGGCGTTGGAACCGGGCAATTGGAAAATAGCCAGGGTGACCGACGGCTGGCCGTCGAGGTAACTGCTGGCGTCGTAACTTTTCGCGCCCAATTCGCTGCGGGCGATATCCTTCAACCGCGTGATCCGTCCATCGCCGGACGTTTTGATGACGACTTCGTCGAACTGCTCGGCGTCGAGCAGTCGGCCTTGCACAATCACGGTTTCTTGGAAATCGACTCCTGACGCCGGAGGCTGCCCGATCCGTCCCGCGGCCACTTGCACGTTTTGCTCGCGCAACGCCTGCAGCACGTCGTTGGTGGTGATGTTCAGCCCGGACATGCGCCGGGGATCGAGCCAAATCCGCATCGAGAAATCGCGGGACCCGATAATGCTCACGTCGCCCACGCCGCGGATGCGTGCCAGCGAGTCCTTGATGTTCAACGTGGCATAGTTGGAAAGCCGCAGAATGTCGAAGCTGTTGTCGGGCGATATCAAGTTGACGCACAACAAAATGCTGGGCGACTTCTTCTTGGTTGTCACTCCCTGCCGAGTGACCTCTTCGGGCAACTTCGACTCGGCCACCTTGACCCGGTTTTGCACCAGCACCTGGGCGATGTCGAGGTTGGTGCCGACTTCGAAAGTCACGTCCAGCAACATTTGGCCGTCGTTGGTACAGCGCGAAGACATGTAGATCATGCCTTCCACGCCGTTCACCTCCTGCTCGATGGGAGTGGCCACCGTTTCCGCGACCACCCGGGCATTCGCCCCCGGATAAATCGCCGAAACCTGCACTGTGGGAGGCGTCATTTCCGGATACTGGGCGATTGGCAGCGTGATCAGCGACACGCCGCCGGCAATCACAATGACCAGCGACAGCACCGTGGCGAAAATGGGCCGATCGATGAAAAAATGCGAAATCATCCGTTATTACTTTGCCGAAAGAAGGCGGTTCATCCGCGGCCCAGCCAATGCCATGCCAAGGGGTATTTACGAACCCGCGGCTGCGGCAGGCGCGGGTTGAACCTTGGCGCCGTCGCGCACGCGGATCAGGCCCTCAACCACGATCCGGTCGTTTTTGGAAAGGCCGATCTGCGGATTGCTACTGGGTAGAATCTCGCGCATGTTGCCTTGCGTGCGGCCGACCTCGACCGGCCGATAGTGGGCAAAGTCTTGATCGTCCACCACGTACACGAATTTTTGCCCCAAGCTGGTGCCAATGGCCACGTCGGGCACGAGCATCACCGGTTGCGATTCCTTGCCCAGCAGCGTGGCGAGCACAAACATGCCATCGGTCAATATCTCCTCGGGATTGTCCACCACGGCCCGGGCGGCAATGGTTCCCGTTTGGGGATCGACCTGGTTGTCGATGAAATCGAGGACGCCTTCGAGCGGTTTGAGCGAGGGGTCGTCGAGTCGGACCATCACCTTGAGATTCAATTCTTTCACGTCGGCAAGGTTCGCCGATTGGCCATTTTTCCTGGCGGTTTGCAACGCCTGAAGCAGGCTGCGCTCGTCCACGTGAAAGTAGACGTACATGGGATCGGTGGAAACCACGGTGGTCAGCACGCGGTTGCCCAGAGGAGAAATCAGCGCGCCGGTCGTCACGTTGGTCTTGCTGATCCGGCCGTTGATCGGCGATCGAATGGTTGCGTAGTCGAGGTCGATTTTGGCCTTGGTGAGGGCGGCTTGGGCAATGGCCTCGGCTGCCTGGGCCATGTCGCGCTGTGCCCGCGAACGATCGAGCTCAATTTTGGTGATGGCCGGGCCGGCCCTGACCCTGGCCTCGTACTCGGTTTCGGCCTGCAACAACGTGGCGGCGGCGCTCGCCAGTTGCGCTTGGGCGCTGTCCACCGCTGCCTGATACAGGGCCGGGTCGATCTGATACAGAACCTGTTCTGCCTTCACCTGTTGGCCGTCGCGAAACTCCACCGACTTGAGATATCCGGAAACCTGCGCCTGAATTTGCACCGACTCCGGGCAGGCAACCTGCCCCGTGTCGCTGTATTGCATCGGCAGCGAAGACTCCGTGGGCAGGGTCAACGTCACCGGAATGGGCGGGGGTTCGCCCGGGGAAAGGTCGGCGGGGCGACTGCCGCAACCCGGGCCGCAAAGGAGCAGCAAACCGACCCAAGCCGCCGCGCAATGCCGCCAGCTATTGCCAGCAGTGCAGGCCATGCCGTATCTCCTCGAATGGTTGAAGGACCGTCCAGAAAGACATCTCGACCCGGTCCGCAATGCCGAACGCGGTTACAAGATCGCTTCGCAGCTTGCAGCGACGATTGGCGGCGACCCACGTGCCCGCCGGTGCTTGCGGCCTGCCCCGATTCGCATTTGCTTGAGAAAGCTTGCAAAACCCGGTTGGCCGAAGAACTTTGCTCGCCATCGCCGGGCGGCCAGTTGCCCGCGGATGCATTGTAATGCACGTCGCCCGACCGGCAAGGATAGCGCAGTTTGCCCGCTGGCGTCGCGCATGCCGAACTCATATTGAAGCCGCGCGGACCCCTCGCCCGATGTTCTAAGGGAATCGAGAGTGGCCGTTCCCGCCGGCCGCTCTTTCCGAACGCGCCTCGCCCCCGCTGCTAGCAGCCGTTCGATCTCACCGACACTCTCAGACCCGGAACCGCTCATGCCAGTAGCGAACGATGTAACGCGCCTGCTGGACGACATCGAAGCCCGACAGCAAAGCGTGATCGAAGAGTTGGACAAACTGATCGTTCGCATCGAAGCGGTGATTGCCGAGTTTTCAGAAACCCGGCAAGGCGCGACGGCCCCCGCGCCCCAATCCGCGGACCCGCCCGCCGACGAGCCCCAGGCGACGGTCGAACGGAGCGCGGAGGTGCAGGCGGAAGCAACCGCGGACGCTCCGGCGAGCATTCCGCGGCAAGCGAAGGCCGCCGCCTGAGAGCATGCGCGAGAATCGGCGAACGCCGGAACCGCGCGCCCCGCGGGCGTTCACCAGATTTCGATTTCCAGTTCCAACTCCACGCTCAGCCGATCCATCACCCGGCTGCGCACCAGTTCGATCAGCCGCATCACGTCGCTGCTGCTGGCGCCCGGTTCGGCAATGATGAAATTGGCGTGTCGGTCGCTCACTTCGGCCCCGCCAATCCGAGTGCCCTTCAGTCCCGCCTGCTCGATCAACATGCCGGCGTTCATTCCTCGCGGATTTTTGAAGATACAGCCGGCGGACTGGTGTCCCATGGGCTGTTCGGCCTTCTTCATGATCCAGAGTTTTTGCATGCGCCGCGCCAGTTCGTCCGGATTCTCTCGATCGAGGGTGAACGCGGCTTTCAGAATGACGAGATCGTCGAGATTGCTCTCCCGGTAGGCGAAAATCAGTTCGTTTCGATTTCGTACGATGGTTTCGCCGTTTTGCGTCATCACCGTCACGCTCGACGTCCATTGGCCAATGTCGCCGCCGCGACTTCCGGCGTTGCCGTGAATGGCGCCGGCCACGGTTCCGGGGATGCCAACCAGCGCTTCCAAGCCGGCCAGGCCGTCGCGCACGGCGTGCGAGATCACGTGCCCTAGCTTGGCGCCTCCGCCTGCGGTGACCACATTGCCTGCCACTTCAATCTTGGCAAACACCGGATCGGCCAAATGGATAACCAACCCTGGCACTCCGGCGTCGTTGACAAGCAAGTTGGACCCGCCGCCCAGCATGCGCACCGGTATTTCGTGTTGACGGCAGCGGCGGACCAACTCGGCCAATTGTTCCGGCTGTTGGGGTTCGGCGAAGAACTCGGCCGGCCCCCCCAATCGAAACCAGGTACGCGGCGCGAGCGGCTCACTCGTTTTGACAATCGCTTCCAAACCGGCGTACCAACTCATCGGTCCATTTCCCCAAATCGCCCGCCCCGGCAACAAGCAATACGTGGTTTGCCGCCAGTGACAAAGCTAACTGTTCTAAATCCGAGGCCGCGAAGCGCGACGCCGTTGCGCCGAGTTGCCGCGCCCGAGCAACCAGATCGGCGGAAGTTGCTTCCCCTGGCCGCGGCGGTCCCTCGCGGGCCCGATAAATGTCGCAAATGTATGCCGAGTCCGCATTTTGCAAACACAGGGCGAATTCGTCCAGCAGGCGCGTGGTACGCGATGCCTGGTGCGGCTGGAACACCACCGCCAGGGGCCGGTTGGGAAACATGCTCCGCACCGTCTCGCATGCCGCATCCAGTTCCGTGGGATGATGGGCGTAATCGTCCACCAGGGCAACCCCATTCACCTCGCCGCGATACTCCAGGCGACGCCGCAGACCGGCAAACTGCGACAGTCCTCGCGCAAAATCTTCGGCCGCAAGCCCCCGTTCCGCGGCGAGCACTGCGGCCGCCATGGCGTTAATCACCTGGTGACGCCCCGCAACGCCCAGCGAGATGCGACTCCACCGGAGTTCCCCACAGTACAGGTCGAACGAATACCGGCCGCGGTCGCAGGCGATCGCTCGGGCGTGCCAATCCCCCCCCGATTGCACGCCAAACCCGACGACGCGGCAGCGGTCTTGCACCGCTTGGGCGATTTGCCAGGCCATTGGATCGTCGGCCCACGCGGCCAGGGTGCCATCCTGCGGAAGTCGTTCCACGAATCGACCGAATGCCAGATGCAGTTCCCGAAAGCTGGGGTAGCAATCGAAGTGGTCTGCTTCCACGCCCAACAGCACCGCCGCTTGCGGACGCAAATGCAGGAAGTTCTGTTGAAACTCGCAGGCCTCCACGATCAACGGGGGAACTTTCCCGGCGTGCCCCCCGCTGACGCCGCAGGTTTCGCCGGGCAGGGCAACTGGCTGAGCCCCGAAGATGTGGCTGGCATCGAAACCAGCCGCGCGCAGGCCGGCGGCCAACATGCCGCAGACGGTGGATTTGCCATGCGTTCCCGCCACTGCCCAGGCTGGCTGCGAGGCGGTCAGTTTGCCGACCATTTGGGCGTAACTCAGGCACGTGAGTCCCTTCGCCGCCGCGGCGAGCCGCTCGGGGTTTTCGGCAGGCACGGCCGCCGAATAAACCACGCACTCCGCATTTGCCGGCAATTGGTCCGGGCCATGGCCGGAAAGAAACCGCAGTCCGCGTTCGATCAGTCGCGCCGGGGGGGCACCAGCCGCGTCGGTCCCACTGACCGTGCAGCCCGACTCGAGCAGAAACATGGCCAGCGATTGCATTCCGCTGCCGGCCACGCCAATCAAATGAACCGTTCGAGGATGTGGCATGGACGGCTTTCCGTAAACGATCGGTTTGCCCTCGACGGTTCGATCGCCGTGCGACGCGGTCGAAGCACGATTCTGTCAAGCGACGTAAATGTTTATCAATAAACAACTAGGAGCACATTTGATAACCGTCGTGGTAAGTCGAGCGGTAGGGGAATTGGAATGCCAGATCCGATTTACGGACCGGCTCCAACCTGTGGTCGACGCCAGCCGGGGAGATTCGGCCAATTTCACCTTTGCTGTCGCATCATATCGGGGTATGGCATCGCCACCAAGGACGGGTAGGCGGGGGGAATGGATTTTGGGAGGCCGCCGGGGCAGCGGCCGAAAAATCTTTGGGCCTCAGCAAAATAAACGGCGCAGGCCGCGCATCTTGAGATTGCTTGTCTCGTGGTTTGCGCGCCGAGGGCGGCTATGTCAGCCGAGCCCTGCCGCGTTGCTCGTCCTATTCGAGGAGTTTCATTACGATGCGTAAGTTGTTGGCACTCGCCGTGGTGTTTGGTGTGGTTTCTCCGTTGGCCGCTCAAGAGAAGAAGGCTCCGAACGTGGAAGCCATCTTCAAGCGGATGGACAAAGACGGCAACGGCTCGCTGAGCCTGGAAGAGTTCCGGGGCAAGCGCGAAGGCGACAAGGTTGAAGCCGCCTTCAAGCGGATCGACAAAGATGGCAACGGCGCCATCAGCCTCGAAGAGTTCAAGGCCGCCCGCGCCGGCGCCAAGCCCAAGGCCGATAAATAGGCTGTTTGAGCCAATTGGGATCGCCAATGCGGCACACCGCTGTTGAAATCGGTGTGCCGCTTTTTTTGGGGGGGGCACGATGCACGCGGCGACGGTGTCTATTTCGACACCGTCGGGAAAATCGTCGAGGAAATGGAATATCACCAGAGCGGGCAAGAATGCCCGGTTCACGCCCCAATGGCTTCCAAGGCGTGTTGAGCCAAACGTGAAAGTCGTTTGTGCTCGCTGGCGGCCGCGTCGCGGAGCCCTTCTTTCGCCGGCGCCGCCAGCGGACCCAATTCTCCCAACGCCCAGGCGGCCCTTTCGCGTACCGCCAGATCGTCGTCGGCCTTCAAGGTTTGGACCAAGGGAGGTACGGCGGCAGCAGTCGCCTCGGTGGAAAGCCTGCCCAGCAGCGTCGCGGCCCAATAGCGACTCAGCGCGCAAGAACTAGCCAGCAACTGAATGATCTCGGCCTGCTGCTCCGGCAACGGAGGTCCCACGGCTTCCAGAGCGGCTACGGTCCACTCGCGCACGGTTTCGTCGTTCTCGTCGCAGGCCGCTGCCAAAACGGCAGCGGCGCCTCGAGCGCCGCTTTCCAGCTGGGCAAGTTGCTCGGCCGATCGGCGTCGAACCGTCACGTCGGCCGAACGCAGCCCCGCTTTGAGTTGTTCGATCTCGTCCATGATGAACTCGGCGAAATGCAGTACCGGAACATAGTATTTGCGTAAGGTACTGCCTGCGCCACGTGCTCACAAGCCGAGCCGCGCACCCGTGATCAAAGCCGTGGTCGCCCCGGCGCGGGGGGGAATTTACCCCCGGCGCGCCGCAGGCGACTCTAGTCTTGTATCGGTCGCGCGTTTACGCGGCCGTTGATTCCAGGCTTTCGCGCTCCGCCGCTTCGCGGAGTTTGTCGAGAGCCCGTTTCTCGATCTGGCGGATCCGTTCCTTGCTCACGCCGAGGTCGGTTCCCACTTCTTTCAAAGTTTTGGCCGACTCCAGGCCCGACAGCCCGAACCGTTTGGCGACCACCAACTGTTCGCGGTCGGTAAGGCAGCCGAGGATCCGCGCGACGTCGGCCTCGCGAAGCCGCTGGGCCGCCTCTTGCACGTAGGCGTCGCTGCGCTGCTCGGGCGCTTTATCCAGCAGCTCGTCGTGGCTGTTGCGAAAGCGGTCCATCGTGCGCACGCGGTTCTTGTAAGAACGGATGAAGTTCTTCTTGATGGCCCAGGTGGCGTACGTGCTGAACTTATTCCCCAGGGCATAATCAAACTTTTCCACGGCGCGCATCAAGGACACGTTGCCTTCGCTGATCAGGTCGAACAGTCCTTCCTGTTCGCTCACGTACTTCTTGGCAATCGAGACCACCAGCCGCAGGTTCGCGCGAATGATCTGGTTCTTGGTCTCCACGGCCTCGTTGTACAGCCGCTCGATTTCATCCATGTCGCGAGCTTTGGGTTGTTTGGGATCGAGCGCGGCTCGGAGCGCGGTCGCCCGATACTTCAAATAGTTGTACTGGCGAAACAGATGCACTTCCTGCTCGGAAGTGAGCAGCGGCACATCGTACAGGCTCGCCAGATACGTCGGCAATCCGGCTGGCTTTTTCGCCTTGCGGGCCGGCCGTTCCGGCTCCGGCGCGGGCGCCAGCACTTCCGCGGGATCGAGATCGGCAAATTTTTCGTTCCCCATGTATTCCAGGGGGAGCTTCATAATTTGCTCATATCGTTTTTCGGAAATCACACGCCGAATCTGGACCACGCTATGACCATAGCGTTCGGCCAATTCTTCGAACGTGGCGCCATTGCGGTGCTCTTGCAGCAACCGCTGCTTGCGCTCGGTGGATAGATGCTTGGTATACATGAGAACTGCCTCCTTTGGATGCTCTTCGTTAAAATCTCGCAACGTGTACCGAACCGTCTCTGCGGATCGATCCACCAGTTCGGACACGCGCTTGATGACTCGTGCGGGTTCGTAGCCTTGTTCGATGAATTGTCGCGCCAACTCCACGATCTCCATGCGCTGGATCTCGGTCAGCCGGCTGAATCGGGCGCCACGCGATACCAGCCGCTGATTCTTGCTCAAGAACCGGTCGAGCGAACTCTGCAAGACTCCGAGTCGCCGCCGACCGTCGATGACAAACCACCGGGCCACCAGTCCTCGCTTCCGCCAGCGCGCCACGGTCTTGGTCGAGACCGCCAGTCGCTCGCTGACATGGTCGATGGTGTGGACCACTTCTCCGGTCGATTCGACCTCGATGTTCGCGGTTTGGGTTAGTTCTTCGATCATTTTCACCAGGTCGCGGCTCGCGACTTTGCCTGCCACGGCAACCTGCGACGCCGAGCCGGGAACCTCGCCAAGAATCTCGTCATAGAAAAAGGTCGCGGGATACTTCTGACCCGGTCGCAGTTGGGTCAGCACCTGCTCCACGTGTCGCGTTACATCAAGACGTTTGGACTGCGGAGTGCGTTCGCACAGCAGGTGTTCAATGGTCAGAAAAAACGGATATTGGTATTTGCTGCTGATCATGACTTTGAGAGGGGGCTGCAAGATCGTACTTATTACGGAGGCCAGCACATTCCTGTGCGGACCCAATCACGATTTGAACGCGTCGTCGCGATTCCTTGCGAGACATCTCAAAGGGGGTTATTCGTCGAACTCCCCAAGCTATTTGTCCGGTTCACGTCAAAGGCAACTCACGGACCCTGCAAGGTTTCCTCGCAGATTCCATTCCTTTTTGCGGTCCGACGAGCAAATAGTTTTCGATTTGGATGTTTGAAATTGGATGAGAGGTGATGCAGAGCGGTTTGCTCGGGGGAGACGCGGACGTGCTCCGGAACGGGAGTACTGTCGCCTTCCCAGGCGGGCCAGCCCCGCCCCCGGTTACCCGTCCGGCAAACCGTCATGCTTGGGGAAATGCTGTCTTCGGTTTCATTCAACGAATGGACAAGCGGTTTATTTGCCGCCGGCCATCCGCTGGCGAATCTTGCTTAAGAAGTCATAGTTGCTTTCGAACTTGCCCAATTGGGTGGTGAGCTGCTGCATGGCTTCCGTGGGGTGCATGGAGTTCAACGAGCGACGCAGCGACGCCACCGTGTCGAGCGTTGCCGGGTCGAGCAGTTTTTCCTCGCGGCGCGTGCCCGAGGCGCTGATGTCCAGCGCGGGCCAGATCCGGCGATCGGCCAGTTGCCGATCCAAAACCAGTTCCAGGTTTCCCGTGCCTTTGAACTCTTCAAAAATCACATCGTCCATGCGGCTGCCGGTTTCGATCAGAGCGGTGGCCAGGATGGTCAGCGAGCCGCCTTCCTCGAAAGCCCTCGCCGAGGCGAACAGCTTCTTGGGAATGTCGAGCGCCTTGATGTCCATTCCGCCCGACATGGTGCGACCGGTATTGCCGACCCACTTGTTGAAGGCTCGGGCCATCCGCGTCAGCGAATCGATCATCAAGAAAACGTGCTCGCCCCGTTCCACCAACCGCTGGCAGCGCTCGATGACTAACCGGCTAAGCCGGACATGGCTTTCGATGTCGTGGTCCAGGCTGCTGGCAAATACCTCGCCAGGCACGCTGCGCCGCATGTCGGTCACTTCTTCGGGGCGTTCGTCGATCAACAGCACCATCAGGCGAACGTCGGGATAGTTTTGTCCCATCGCCTGGCCGATGTGGTGCAATAACACCGTTTTACCGCTGCGGGGCGGCGCCACGATCAAGCCGCGTTGACCGCGACCCACCGGCGCCAACAGATCGATCACCCGAGTGGTGAGCGGAGCGGCCCCGGTTTCCAGGCGTAAATGGGTATCGGGGTTGATCGGAGTCAAAGAGTCAAAATGTCGTCCTTCGCGCCGTTCCGCGGCCGACAAACCATCGACACTGATTACCGTCTCCAGCCGCGCGCCTTGTTTGCCCGTGACGCGCGCCAGGCCGGTCACCTCGTCTCCGACCCTGAGCTTCAACTCTTGGACCAGCGAGGCCGGCACATAGGGGTCGGTCGTCGTCGGACGATAGTCATTATCGCGGCTGCGAAGGAATCCGTAGCCGTCGGGATGAAGTTCGAGCACGCCCGATGCCGGCATGGCGGGCGTCGCCGCCGGTTTTGGCGTGAGCTTGTCTTTGCGTCCCCGAGCGTTTTCGTTGCTGATTCGTTCTGGCAACGGCGTCGAAGGTTGCGCGGCCGGGTTTGCAGAACGCTGCCGTGCGGCACGGACCGACGTGCTCGAGCCCCTGCGGGAAGAGCCACGACGATTCCGTCCACGCGCTGCCGAAGACCGTTGCTGAGGACTTGTGAGTTCGGTAGTCATCGTTTCGTGATTCACAATCTCTGTTAGTAAAATGGTTTTTTCTGGCGAGCAGGTTTGCGTTCTTATGCCGTGTCACCTGTCCACCCGACTGTTCGTGTTACGCAGCGCAGCGCGTTTCCGGCATTGCTGCCGCTGCCGCAATGCAGCCTTCGGGCCAAAAGCGCAACCAGTTAGCCAACAATTGCGAGTCGGCCGCTGAAGGATGCCATGTTCCGATCAACGGAGTACGCGGACTCCACGGCGAAGCGTACGGTTGCCGTGGAAGGCGAAGTGGCACGGATGTCAGCCCAGGCCACTTAGAATTGCCGCCGGAGTTTTCCTGGCGGCGGGGGAGCAGGGCTTCGTTGCCGCTTTACTTGGATGCAGCAACCGGACCCTTACAGTGCCTGACTGAACCTGGCAGTCCGACCAATTTCGGCGGAAATGCGTTTTTGGTTGTAGGCCAAGTCAGGACTTCTCACTCAATCATGGCTTCCTGCCCATTGGGGGGCAGAGTGCTGTGAGAGATCAGAAGGTTTAAGGAGAATACCATGAACTGTACGTCTTTCTACGTACCTGTTTGGAAAATAGTTCAAAAAAACAAAAAAATGAAACGGTAATTTCTGAAAATGCCTTCCATGACAGGGGCCGTTTTCCCAACCAGGGAAAACATGGTCAACGAATCGCTACCATGCCCTCGGCGCGAATGTGCCTACTGCTGGGGGGAACCGAAAAGAATACGGTAAAAGTCATTCGGTTTTGGCCAGCCGGTCAAGATGCAGGGTAATACGGTAGTTTTCTGCCTTCCGGGCACCAAATACGGTCAGCCGGTTATGGGGCGGTCCCGAAACGTCAATCGACCCCAGGGTGGTGTGCCGTTTCAATTGGTCGACCAGTCGACTCACGCTCAAGAATGGTTCGGTCTCTGCCTGAGCGAACCAAACATCGACGCAAACCGTGTCGTTCTCGGTTTCGGACGACTCGGAAAACTGGTAGTGCATTTCCGCGCCGTCGGCTTTGGCGACTTCAATTGCAGAGCGGAGCAGGCCGGGCAATGTTTCTACGGTTGTCATGTCTTGCCTCCTAAGGAGACATTGGCAGTTTTTGTGCCAATGCCAGAATTGCAGGTCACAAGGAGGTCTGATCCATTTTTCGCGTTCCCGCCGTGTCGGCAATGGGGCGCGCGAAATCGACCGAAAACTTCTTCGAAATGTGACAATTCGCGAATACACGCACACCCCCTGAAGGTGGCGGTTGCCACCCAAGCCTGGCTTCAAATTGACCACCCGGGATACATAACGATCGCGTGATGCGGCATTGCCGTTGGGGGGGAGCGGACAACGGGGGAGGCAACAAACAAAGCCAGGGAGGTTGCCCTCCCTGGCTTGTGTAACTTGGGATGGTCCCCGAATCGCCGGCCCAGCGGCGACGGGTTGGCCGTGCCCTTATTTGCTGGCCGGAGCCGAAGTGTACTTTTTCACTTCGGCTTCCAACTCGCTGATGTGCAGATTGCGATTCACCACCCGGCCCTTGGAATCGATGAGCATCATCGTGGGCAAGGTTAGAATGCCGAGTTCGTTGGCCAGGCGGCCATCGAGACTGCCGGGTTCGTAGATTTGAGCCCAGGGCAGATTATTCTGTTGCAGGTAGGCGGTGACCTGCGCCTTGTCGTGGTCGAGGCTAATTCCCAGCGGAGCGAAGCCGCTGCGGCCATACTTGGAATAAACGTCCTTGATGATGGCGAGGTCGCGCACGCAGGGATCGCACCAGGTGGCCCAATAGTGAACCAGCACCACCTTGCCGCGAAATTGGGCGAGATCGGCCCGGCCGCCATTGACGGTCGCTCCAGCCAACTCGATGTTTTGTCCCACCGAATTCAAACGGCGGACGGCGCCCGAGGCTTTCTTGGCGGAAGCCGTGTTGGGGAATTCAGCGACGATCCGCCCGTACCATTTTTTGGCGTTGTCTTCCTGGCCCGAGAATTCCTCGGCGATGGCCAGTTGCAGCATGGCCTCGGCGGCATCGGTGCTCTTGGGATGGTCTTTGACAAACGTCTCCAGGCTTTTTAGCCAAGCGTCCTGGATTTTGGCAAAATCGGCTTTGGGTTCTTGCAGGCTGCGGCCGTAGTCGGCGGTCATCAGGCGAAACTGCACATAGGCTTGCAGATCATCGTCGGCCGACTGCGTCTTCAGGTCGGCAGCGAGCTTCTTTAGCCGATCGACGCCGCCAGGGAACTCGCCGCTTTGCGCGGCGGCGCTGAGGGTGTCGGCCAATTGCTGGAACCATTGCACCTTGTTCGCCGGTTCGGTGGCGGCGGCCGCCAGTTCTTCCAGCACATTGGCCCGGCGCTCGTTGAAGCGGATTTTGTCGGCCGGCGCGGTGGCGGCGGCCAATTGCTTGTCGACGGCCTCGAGGTCGGAGAGTAATTTCTGGAATTTTTCGTTGGTTCCGCCCGGCACGTTGCCCACCGTTTGCGGCGTCACGCTAGCCGCGGTGTGGAAAAACGTGCTCTGGTCGCTGGCTTCGCCGTCGAGGCGGGGAACGTCGATCAACCGCCACAGGTCTCCCACCCGCACCATCGTGCCAATCTTCACGTGGCCGGTCTTGCCTTCGGTTTCGATCAGGGTGGCCACGTTTTCGTACACGATCAGGTCGCGGGTCGAGTCGTCGGTGCCGGCGGGAACAATGCCTGGACGCAGGGCGCCAAAGTGCAGCCAGTTGGTTTTGGCGGTGACGTCTTTCTGCTTTTGCGCCAGTTCTTCGAACGCCCGACGCGCCGCGGCGATTTTATCGCTCAGCTCTTTGCCCTTTGGGCTGGAAACGCCCAGGTTTTGGATTTCGTCGGGCGTAATCAGCAGCCGCACGAAGCGATCGGCATCGCGATCGGCCAGCGCGCGAATGACTTCGGCGGTGACTTCCTCGGCCGAGATGACTTTCCAGGCGTCAATGCGGCCGTCTTCGTTCTTGTCGATGCCGTGGCGAATGCCGGCGGTATTGAGCCAGCGATACTGGTCGGCTTTGCCATTAAAATCGATGTCCATGTCGCGGTAAACTTCCACGCCGTCTTGGTAGTAGCACCACATGTCGACGACGTTGTCGGCGTTGGAATCGATAAACCGCCGCAACAACCGCCCCGCGGGATCGCGAACCACCCAGCCCGTGCCCGTCCCGATTTTCTCGGCTTTGAGCGTGCAGTTGCGAGCTTCTTCGGGCGTGGGCACATCGTAATCGACGTCGGCCTGAACCGGTTTCAGCCGCAAGGCCTGTTCCACCGAGGGCGCATTCGCCAACGCCTGGCCGGCCACCGCGCAAGAAAGCAGCGACATGCTTGCGACTTTCCAGCTTTGTTTCCACCAGCTTCGCAAGGTTCGCCCGGGGTTGCTTCCCATTGAAGTTCTCCTCTTGATATTTGGGGGCCGTGCGCAGGGCCCAACGTGCTCACCGGCCGCGCAGGATGCGGCCGGAAATGATTCTTGCCCAGCCTGACTTCGCTCGTCGAATCTTGGACGCCGCTTAACCGCAAACGCGATGCGAGCGCGCACGGCGCTGCAGATTGGCGGCCTATCTTTCTTTCGACTTGCGATATCAAACAGATGATGGGATTTTCCGTCGATAGCGCTTTTTAGGTTTGGCGGGGAAGACCAAACTCGCAGGCAATGACAGCACTGGTGTTGTTGCTTTGCCCCTGGGGACGCGGGGGCGCGCTCCGTCCTTTGCCTTTCGAGAATTCTTCCGCCAGCAGGGGTTTGCCTTGTGCGGTCCCCCCCATGCATGGCGCTGAAAGGAAAACCGCGGCGCACCCGGCCCAACCGTCGGCAATATGCTTTTAAGCACAGAAGGGCCAGCGGATTGCGGTCGTCGGGACCGCCAATGCCATTGCTCTGGCGACTCGTCCCCCAAGTTGTTAACATCCCGCCCCCGTTCTGTGCGGCAAAAACCTCTCCGCGTCGGCTCTGTTGGGTAGGGCCGCGGGCTAGGGGGTCGATGGAGCGCCAGCAAGATAGCAGGTCACGGAGGACCGCAATGAAGGTATTGGCCCTCACGGAAGGACCCAACCATGTGTGCTATCGATATCGCATCGAGGCCTTTGCCGAAGCCCTGAACGAGCGCGGATGGACGCTGGAGTCGTTGCCGCTTGAACCAAGCACGTTCCGGCGAAATGCGCAGTTGCGGGCGGCGGTCGGAACCGACGTCGTCATTCTGCAGCGAAAGCTGCTGCCGCTGTGGCAGCTTCGGTTGTTGCGCCGGGCGGCTCGTGTGCTGGTTTACGACTTCGACGACGCCCTGTACTCGCGCGACAGCTACAGTCGCAAAGGGAGTGTCAGTTGGGCTCGACTCATGCACTTTTGGGCCACGGTGTACGCTTCCGATGCCGTGCTCGCCGGCAATAACTTTTTGCGAGCTCAGGCAGCGGCGTATGCGCAGAGTGAGCGCGTCCATCTGCTCCCCACCTGCGTCAATCCAGAACTCTATTCGCCTGGTCGGCACCAGCGCGTCGGTTGCCAGGCGCAATTGGTTTGGATCGGTCAGCACAGCACGCTGAATTGCCTTTATCTGGCCGAACCCATGTTGGCCGCCGCCGCCGAAGTGCTGCCGGGCTTGCGGCTGCGGGTGATCTGCAATCGATTCCCCAATTTGCAGGGTGTTGCCGTCGTCCCCCGGCAATGGTCGCAAGCGACCGAGGCCGAGGAAATCGCCTCGGCCGACATTGGCTTGTCGTGGCTGCCCGACGACACCTGGAGCCTGGGGAAATGCGGGCTCAAGGTGCTCCAGTACATGGCGGCAGGCTTGCCAGTCGTCGCCAATCCGGTGGGGATGAACCGCGAGATGGTGATCCACGGAAAGACGGGGTTTCTGGCCGCTACTCGCGACGAGTGGGTGGCCGCGATCACGCTCCTGGCCAACCAACCCGAGTTGCGCAGGCAAATGGGCGAGGCCGGCCGACGGCACGTAGAGCAGCACTTCAGCGTGCGGCGGTGGGCGCCGGTGTTTGCCCAGTTGATCGACCGCTTGCCGGTTGGGCGAGACGAAAAACTAGCGCCCTCACGGCGGCGGCGAGAACCGGTTTTTGCCGGGAGTGCCCGCGGGGAGGATTTCGCCCCATGAGACAGCGCTTGGTCCGGTGCCTGGCGGCGCTGGTGCTTCCTTGCCTGGCGCTGTTGGGTTGTACTCCATTTTGGGCACATCGTCCTTCACTTCCGCAGCGAAATGAAGTGTCGCGAGGGCAATTGCTGATTCATTGTGAAGCGACCGTGCCGGAGAATCATCGCCTGCTCGATGAACTGGTGTTGCGGCGCGACGACGTTTACTCCGACCTGGCGTTGCCGGCCTCGGACGAACCGATCCATGTGTACCTGTTCGACAACGGTGATAGTTTTCGCCGCTTCATCCGGGGCAATTTCCCTTCGTTTCCCGACCGCAGGGCATTTTTCGTCAGCACCGACACCAGGCTTTCGGTCTACGCCCACTGGGGAGATCGCGTGGCGGAAGATCTCCGTCACGAAGTGGTCCACGGGTATTTGCATGCCGTGGTTCCCGGCATTCCGCTGTGGATCGACGAAGGATTGGCCGAATTCTACGAAGTTCCGCGCAGCGACGACGGTCTCAACACGCCGCACATTCAATTGCTGATGCAGCACATGAACTCGGGCTGGCGACCCAACCTGGCTCGGCTGGAAACCCTGGTCGCGGCTGGCCAAATGCAGCAGCTTGACTACGCCGAAAGCTGGGCCTGGGCGCACTTCCTGCTTAAGACCACGCCCAGCCGCAAAGACACTTTGCGATTCTTCCTGCAAGACGTGCGGCGGGAAGGCAACACGACGCCCCTTTCGGCTCGGCTTTACGAACTGGAACGCGGCGACGCCGAACCTGCCATGGTGAATCATGTGCGCGAACTGGCGTATAAGTAAGGCACGGGCGGCAGACTCCTGGAAGTTGGTTAATCCACGGTTACGTTCTTGCCCAGGTCCGTTCCATTCACGAACGGCGTGCCTACGGTGACGAGCACGTTGGATCGATGGCCACCGTCGGAGTTTGCGTACTGAACGCCGATGTCATAACGAAAGAAAAAGTTTCTGTCGAAAGTCACGTGGGTGATGCCGTGCGTGCTGGTGACGCCACGATTAACCCAGCTCGCCCAGGTCAGGCTTGAGCGAACCGGTTCTCGAAATACGTTGCCTTGGATCGTGGAATTCGGCGCGGCATCGACGTGAATGCCCACGGTTTCGATGGTATGGGCGTCTCGACGGAAATTCGCCACAACGGTATTCACCACGCTCGAGTTTTGCCCCAGCACGCGAATGCCGATCGGAATGGTATACGCGGGGCTGAACTGCGACCCGCCGGTGCCAATCACGTGGCTGTTGCGAACGGTGGCCCCGGTCGCGGCGACTCGAATGCCGTGATACCAGTTATCGATCGCCCGCACGTTGTTGACATCGATGCTGTGGTGGTTTACCTGTCCGATCAATTCAATGGCGACCATGAAGCCGCGAATGGTGCCATTTTGCACGGTGACTCCAGAGCGATTCAATCCTTCTATTCCCACGGCGGTTGTCCTGGAGCCGTATGTATTGACGATCGACCGGCCTTGGAGATCGATCGTGACGTTGTTCGCGGCAATCGTAATTGCCGCGCCCCGGGCCAGATTAACGGCCATGTCGGTTCGCAGGACATATGTTCCCGGACGAGTGATCGTGTAGGGCAGCCGCCCGATGGTAATCGCCGTCGTGAGCGTCTCCGTGGGATAATGAATGCGTTGAACCGTTGGGCCGGTTTGAGCCGAACGGGCGTAGATCGAGCCGCCATACAGAGCGACGGTGCTCGTTTCGCTGTGCACCCGGGACTGCGGCGCAAAGTTCGCGTCTGTCTTGACGTACGACAATGCCGTGGAATGGATCGTTCCATGAAAGCTGCCGCCGGCATGGAGGTTGACGGTCCTGGCGTCAATTTGCGCCGCAGAGCCGATTCCCTGGCCCACGCGCAACTCCGCAGACTGCTGCGTCGTGAGCGTGCCATGAAAACTTCCCACGACGTCCAGCCGAGTGAAATGTTGTCCCGCGTTGAGCGTTGCGGTGCTGGCCACGTTGCCGACCACTGTCCAGCGGCCATAGTTTCGCAGGGCGATATCCACCGTGCCATTCAGATTGCCGCTGATCGCCACGTCGCCCACGACGGAATTGCCGGCAATGAGCTGTCCGCTGGTGCCCAGGTTGCCACCCACGGCGATGGTGCCCGACCAGAAACCGCCGGCCTCGATGGTGCCGTTCCAGTCGGCGCCGATCGCAACCGCGCCCGTTAACGTATGGCTCACGCGGATGTTGGTTCCCGCGGCGAGTTGCTCCAGGATCACGGCGGCTCCGTGTTCGTCTCCGGTGATCCGTCCGACCTGGATTTCGCCGCCCGACGAGAGTGCGCCTGCGGTGATGCTCTGCAGCTCGAACAGGGCTCCGCCTGGGATTCCGCCTCCCGCTGTGAGTCCCCGAAACGCTTCATCCAAGGCGACGAGTTTCCCTAACGTCACAACGCCGTTGCCGATCGACCCGCTCACATCGGAACGAATGGCGATTTTGAAGTCTGAGCTCGCGTTTTGCAGGCGAATCGTCCCGAGTTGCTCGCCGTTTTCCAGCACGCCGTCGTCGTTGCCAAAGCCGTCGCCAATCGCCTCCAGAAGCGTCACCTGCCCCGTGGTCCCCGTCACCTCGATGACTACCACGTCTCCGTCGGGATCCACATATTGGAAGTTGTCCAGCACGCCCGGCTCCAGCACGATGGGGGTTCCACTGAGCACCACCCGTTCTGCGAGTTGCTCAAATCGCAGAAGTCTTCGGTTTCGCAGCCGCAGGGTATTGGTGTCCTGTTGGCAATGCCACAAGTTAAACAAGGCTCGAGGACAATGAAGCACGCCCCGTAAGAGCCATTCCATCATCTCGCGAACCCAACTCGGAGTGTCAGGAACGACTGGATTTCTTGCTGCTTGCGCCATGCGTACACTTCCGATTCACTTGTTGCGAATATTCGCGTTTGTGAGCCGTACGGCGGAACCCCGAGCCGCTTGTGGCCACTCCGCTCGCTTGAGCATCATGGGGACCGATCACGGCTCGGCCAATGATTGCGAAAGCGGTGGAAGCGTTGAGAGCACTCGCGTTTTATCCACTGCCTTGCGAGTCCTCGTAGCTTCAACATGCATCGGCGGCGAGCGGGCGGCATCATTGGCCCATCGACGTCCCCGCGGAACGATTTACGTGTACTGTGCTGGTTATCGTGCTTGCCCGCTCCCGTAGGGGGGGGCTCGCTCGCTCGCTATTTTGCGTGGAAAGCGGAGGACATGGGGCAGGCGGCGCCACTCGAGTAAGGTTCTCGACGCCCATGCGCTTCAACCACGGCACCACGTCAAGATGCGCCGATCGAAACGGCACAGCAATTGTTTTTTCTGCAAATGACGGGAATTGCCTGCAGGGGATCGGGATCGCTCGCCCCTACCCCCCCTTGCCGGACGTTGATTCCTAGGGAGAATAAGACCCTGCGACGCCCATGACAACTGCGTTGCCGTACGTCCATTTGAGCGTGAGCTTAACGCAATCTCTCCCTGCCCCGCCGTTGCCTGCGCCCGCGGGCGAGAGTGGCCACACGGCAAAAGTCGGGAACTATGCCGAGGAAGGACCATGTCAACCGTATCGCCTGAGGTTCGTCGACAGAACCGCGAAATCTTTGCTTCGCTCCAGCCCGGCGATCGCATCGAACTGGAGCATGAAGTGAAGGTTGGATTTCGCTCGTGGACCACCAAGACCGAAGGGACCGTAGTCCGCACCGAACGTCGGCGACATGGACTGCATGTCGATCGCAACTATGACGACAAGGTGTTCAGCGACGTGATTGTGCTGACTCGCGACAGTGGCGAACTGACCACCGTTGCCCTGGACGATTTTTCGGTGCTCAAAAAACGAACCTGATCGGGGCATTCACTGGAAGGAATAAGGCGACCGAATGGGACATTCTGATTTGCTGCTGGTGTTAAGGGCAACCGAGTTCGCCGCCGAAATGCATCGCCAGCAGCAACGGAAAGACTACGTCACTCCGTATGTCAATCATCCCATCGAAGTCGCCCGCATGCTGGCCGAACACGGGGCCGATTTGGCGACGATCCTCGCGGGATTATTGCACGACGTACTCGAAGACACGGTGGCCACGCGAGCCGACGTGCAGCGCGAGTTTGGCGAAGACGTGGCCGCATTGGTTGTGGAAGTCACCGACGACAAGAGCCTGCCCAAGCAGGTTCGCAAAGACCTGCAGGTGAAAAACGCGCCGCACAAATCGCCGCGGGCCAAGCAGATCAAGCTGGCCGACAAGTGTTCCAACCTGCGCAGCCTGGTGAGTCGCCCTCCGGTGGATTGGGACCACGAGCGCGTGCAGGCCTATTTTGACTGGGCCGATCGCGTGGTGGCGGGATTGCGCGGCGTGCATGCCAGCCTCGAGGCATGCTACGACGCAGCTGCCGTCGAAGGCCGCGCCGCCCTGGGTCTTGCGCCGCGCAACCCCGGCGAACCACTCGCCGAGTAAGCAAGCCGCGCTGCGGGCCTTGCTCGTCGTAGGCGTTGCCGCGCTCCTGGACCTGTCGGCGGCCAACCGCGCGGCGCGGGTGCTTCCCGCGACGGCTGCTGGTGGGAAAAATCGACCCGCGCATGTTCGCGCAACGAGGCAAACTGGCCGCGAAGGCTCGTGCCTCGCGGCCGGTTGTGCACCAGATTGACTAACCCCTGGAAAGGGCGTTGCCGTCCGCCTTGGCCGATTGACGACATTGGCCAAGCGGCGGCCAGAATCGGTTACTCCGTTGCCAATCCGATCTCGACGCGTCTCACTTTGCCTTCGTCGTTGAAGTTGGCCCAGAACTTGATTTGGCGTTCATTCATTTCATATCCGTAGCTCGTCTCAACTTCGTCCTTGTCTCTAATGATGCTGCGCGGTCGGCCCAAGACCTTGATCACGTCTTCTCGGCTGTCGCCAATGCGGATTCCGCGAATCGGGCCAGCGCGTAAAAAAGCAGTTGGTAACCGTGTTCTCGTGCACCCGCAGGATGAAGTTGCCGTATTCGCAAAGGATATCGTCCTGGTCGTTGGTTTCTCCGCGGGCGACCACCATGTACTTAGGAGCGCCGACCTGGCCGAACATTTTCTTCAAGTCTCCGCCGACGAGATCGATGATCGTGTCTGCGGTGAGCGCCGATTGGCCTGGGGACGTCGGTTGCTGAGCGCGGGCCGTTCCGGCAGACAGAATTCCTAGTGCCGCCAACCACAAAATCGTTCGCATGGAAATGCCTTTCTGAATAGATCAGTTGATCGAAATCCCAAACGATTCCACGGGATAAGGGTGGGCATCGTCGTCGCCGGCAATTGGTTGAATGCAAATTGAGCATACCCCGATTCAGCGGAGATCGGTCGCCAAACGAGCAAAGCGTGGCAGAGTGCGATCGGGCCACTTTGTGGAGCCCGAGCCAGCAATGCGCTCCTTGAGAGGCCCCAACCATTGCAGCGAACCGTACTCGCGCCGTTCCGCACGCATTTTCCCTCGCTGACACGACGTTTACCAGTCCGGAGGGCTGGGAGTTGCTTAAGTTCGTATCACGCACAACTGTGGGGCCGGTAATTCCTCAATGCATTGAAGAGAACTCGCGAGTTCTTGGGGGTGCGCTGAATGAAAAAGGTCTTTCGCGATGGCGGAACACGCCTGTCGACCTTCGATGCGATTCGAACATGCGCGGCGCCGTGATGCTCGTATCGTCTGCTTGGTGGGATCGCTATGCTGCGCAATCCATCACCAGCGCGCCCCGTGCGACGCACGACCGACGCGTCCCGATGCCTTGTTGCTAAGCACCGCATGCCGCTTGTCTTTGCTGAAGGCGGCAGCGCTTACGGCGGACGCGATTGTTTTCTTGGCAAAAACCGCCCGAACTTGCGACCTTTACGCACGGCTTGGTCGGTTTGGCACGATCGCTGCTAATGGCGTTGGTCGCGGAGTCGACGTTCCTCCAATGCATCCTGCCTCTGCCGGCCTGCTGTCGGCGCGCGGGAACGTTGCGCTCCCTCTTGCTGTTTTCTTATTCGTTTCAAGGAACTGAGTTCATGGTGTCTCGAGGTACGCGCAGACCAGGCTTCACGCTGGTGGAATTGTTGGTGGTGATCGCCATCATTGGCATCTTGATCGCGATGTTGCTGCCCGCCATTCAGGCAGCGCGCGAAGCGGCGCGGCGGGCAAATTGCGCCAGCAATCTGAAGCAGTTGGGCAACGGAATCCTGTTGTATGCGGACCGCAATTCCGAGCAGATTCCGCCGTTTGGAGTGGGCCCCAGCGCCTACTATCACAGTTGGATCGCCGTGATGTGGCCGGTGATGGACGCGGCGCCGGTGTATGACAATCTCGACCTGCGGGTCGATGCCGAATTGGCGCCCAACGTGGCCATCCACATCGGATTTCGCTCGGCCGCCGTGAATTGCCCCACGCGAGGTTTTCGCACGGGCACGCTGTACGGCACTGGCCAGTTGACCGACTACGTCGCGGTGAGCATGACCAACATTCCCAGTGGTTGGCCCACGGCGCCCAATAACGCCACCCCGCAAGCCGACGCCGGCGCGGCGTACGTGAACGGCCCCATCGTCGCCCCGGCTCAAAACACCTCGGCCACGAGCAATATCTTCCGATCGAAAGTCACCATCGGCGGCGTGACCGACGGCATGGCGTACACGGCCTTTGCCGGAGAAAAGCACGTTACGCCCAATGCCCTGGGCACCAATTACGTGGACGGTCCGCCCGCCCCGGGCATGTCGTGGGGATCGTACAACTACGGCGGCGTTCGCGCCCTGGGCATCGGACTGGCCCAGCGACCGGATTACCCGCCCATGATCGCTGGCTCGTCGGCCACATCGCCCGCGGCCGACCCGACGGCGCTCAACAACTACCACTTTGGTAGCTGGCACCCTGGCATTACCCAGTTTGTGTTTGGCGATACCCGCGTGGAAGCCGTCAAGAACTACGCCGATCCCACGTTGCTCAGCTACATGGGCGGCCGTAGCGACGGCAGGCCGTACGACCTGCCGTAAATCACGCTGATTCGCCTCCCCTTCAATCCAGTTTTCCCTCCAGGCGAGGGCGGGCGTCGGCAACCGACGCTCGCCCTGGTTTTTTGGGGGGCGAGGAAACGAGGGCACGCACCTGCCAGGCGCAGGGAGTCAGCCAGCCTTTGCTCGCGGCGGTTACTCTTGTTCGCTTACGCAATACAGGTAGGCGTTGGAGCGAATAAAGATTTCGCCTTGGCTGAGGGCCGGCGTGGCGTGGAAGTCGGAGTTGTCCGATTCGAAGCGGTTGAGCTTCAGTTGCTCGAAGGTGTCGCCCAACTTGACCACGACGCCGTTTCCGGAGCGCGTAATGTAGATCATGTTGCCGTTGGCAACGACGGGCGAGGAGTAATCTTGGCCGCCGATGCCTCCCATGCCGCCGCGTCCACCGGCGCCTCCTCCAAAGCGGCCCGGTGTCCGCCCGCCCGGGGCTTGCGCGACATTGGGGGGAGCGTTGCGGGAAGGGGTTTCGAGCCGCGACTGGTAAATTCGGGCACCCGTTTTGGCGTCGATGCAGTTGGCAATGCCGCCGTTGATCCAATAGAGTCGGCCTTGGTGGTAAACCGGCGTGGTGATCCGGCTGCGATCGCGGCCCGACCAAACGACATGGGTTTTGGTCACGTCGTCTTTGCCGCCGGCCTTGACGGCGATGGAGCCCCCGCTACGGCCTTCCACGGAATACACAACGTTATCGTGGGCGACGACGCTGGAACACATGGAATCCGAACTGGTCCCGGTGGCGTACCACACGAACTTGCCAGTGGACGGATTGAAGGCCCAGATTTCGCCGGGGACGGCGAGCACCAGGTCGGTCCGTTCGTCGTCAACCTTGACGAGGACCGGTGTTCCCCAGGTACTGGCAAAGCCATCGGCCTCTTCGCGCCAGACCACTTTGCCGGTGAGTTTATCGAGGGCAACCAAAGCGTTGCTCTCGGCGGCGGCGGTAACGATGACGAGGTTGTCGTAAAGGATGGGACTCGAGGCGGAGCCCCAGCCGCGGCGGTCGAGCCGGGTGCCGACGCTGGTTTGCCAAAGCTGCTTGCCGTCCAGATCGAAGGCCAGCACGCCGGACTTGCCAAAGAACACGTAAACCTTTTCGCCGTCCGAGACGGGGGTGTGCGTGGCGTACCCGTTCTCGGCAAACATGCCGCCGAAGCGATCCTCGGGCAGGACGGCGGGCACGGCCTGGTTCCAGAGGATTTCGCCGGACTTGCGATCGACCGCAATCAGGTGGCGCTTGAGCTGGGATTGGTCGCCCTGGCTGGTGCGGCTGGTGCCGTAGCCGGACCAGCATGTCACGAAGACGCGATCGCCAACCACAATCGGGCTCGAGGCGCCTGGGCCGGGCAGTTCCAGTTTCCATTTCAGGTTGTAGGTATCGCTCCACTCGGTGGGGTAGGCGTGTTCGTCGCTGGCAACGCCCGATCCGTTGGCGCCGCGAAATCGGTTCCAATCGTCGGCTTTCGCCGAGGCGGCAAGGAGGACCCAAGTGAGAATTGTCAGCGAAGCGCCCACACGTAGGGTCAGACGCGACGATACGGACGGGCGGGGGGGTGCGTTGAACGACATGGGCTTCGATTCTCGTTTGCGGGAAAGGGATCGAAGGAAAGGGGGTGCTACAGACCCCCGAAAACCGAGCGATTTTGCGATGGGACGGGGGCGAACTGCGCGGGCCAACCCCCGCGAATGTCTTCCTGGGAGAAACGGCTCCATGGAGGCCCGAATAGGACGGCGGCATGGAAACGACGTCCTTTACAACCCCGCGCGGGGGATCGGGTTTCGCTGCGGGAGGACGTATTTTTTGGCGCCGGTCCCGGCTCGATTTGGGTTGGAGGGCGAAAGAAGCACGCCGCGCGCCTGTCGCAGCAAGGATTTCTCGCGATTTCAGCCGTGCGCTGTACGCCGAGAGGTTTTGCGAAATTGGCGGGGCCATGGCCGAATGAATACGGCCTGCCGAGCAGAGGGTAGGGAGTTGCTTCCCGAGTCAGTCGCACTCAAGAAGGACTCCGTACCATGGTGCCGCCCCGGCGAAAGTTCGAGTGTTTTCGTCCGTTGACCGATGCGAACGACATGCGGACAATCCATCCCCGAAAGGATGTGTTCGCCACGACGAACGCTTTTGCCAGCAAGTTTGCGCTTGCTACATATTGGATAGCCTGACCAATTCGACTTGCTCGTTGGAGGTGGTCTTAACGCCAACCATCCGCCTTGGATTGAGGGGCAGGGGGTAGGCGGTAGCGCCTACTTGCAGCACGGCTGCTTTCCCGAGCGTTGTGAGCGTCCACTTAACGTCGGCCGAGTTGCGGTCGCTGTTGGTAATGGTGCCATCGTCGTTGAATTCCCATTCCGCCTGATAGGGAGTGCCAAGCACCTTGAATCTCCATTTGCCGCCGACAAGTATCTTACGTGCTGCGACCAATGATGGATTGGCGTCGGTCTTGCGCTCCGCTTGCTTGAGTCGCTCAATCTGGTCGCGGATCGCAATCGCATTGTCGAGGTTTCCTTTTCGTGTCTCCGCCTCCAGAAGTTTTTGAAGTTCAGCGACCAGTTTCACGCGAATTGCGTTTTCCTCGGCCTCGAATCGCTTGCGCGCTCTTTCCACTTCAGCCTCGGCGTCGGAGACTGCCTTTTGGGCGCTCACAGGCAATGGAGGGGACTTCTTGTTTTCATCTGCCAAGGCATCGGCTGGCAGAAGGACGAGGCTGCCGACGAGGATGATTGCACGCATGGTCTGTGTCTCCCCCACATTTGTGCAAATTTGTTAATCCCAATCGCTTCTATTGAAAATACTCGTGCAGGAAAGCGATGTAAAGAATTTACTCCCCATGAGTCTGTTGCGGTCGCCGGAGATGCGGCAGCGAGCGTCGTTGTGATTGAGAGCTTCGATATCTTGGGTAATTGCGAGATCACACTTCGTTGGGGGCAGCCCGGGGCTGCGCTGGTGCGGGGGCCGACGGGGCAATCTCTTTACCGTCCACCGTTTCCACGCGGTCCAGCCGATCCTGCTCGAATACGCGGCGGTACCCTACCCGGAGTCGGAACGTGCGGAAGACTCCCTTCCAGGAGAACGTTTCATCGTACACGCCCCCGATCAAGTCGCGGCGGCTGCCCTCGTCGGGCTCCTGCCCGATCATTTGCAGCACCTGTTCGCGGGTGGGGTTCTTGTCCAACTCGATCGGGTTTCGCTCGGCGAGCTCCTCGTTTTCGGGCAAGTATTGGCTGATGGCGGTGAGGGCCGACTCGAACTGCCATCGCGCGCGGTAATCGATCACCATCAGCACCAGCACCACAACCAAAACCACCAAGAGTACGATCCGGTCCCAGGGAAAAAGCTTTTTCTTGCCGTTGTCGGCAGCCGGGGCTTGTCCTTTGGATTCGGAACTTTGCGACGACATCGATAGCTCCAGGGATGGAAGGGGGACGCCGATTTTCTGGCCGGCAACCATCCCAAGTGGGGAGAACTGCCGAAACATGCCAACGGGATCGAAAGACGTGAATGAGCAAAAACCAATTGTTGAGCCAGCTTTCGCTGCGCTGGGTACTCCGGCGAGAAGAGAAGTGGGAGCGCCTCCAAGGCGAGAACCAACCGCGAAAAGCTGCATCTATCGAGGCAATGTTGGCACGCAGGGCAGTCCTGGTCAAGTGGTGCGACGGCAACGAATAGTCGACAGTTGCGATGGCCCGTGGTAGGTTCAAGGACACGCGTGTTCTCCTCCATCCATTTCGGCTGCGTGGCAATCGGTTGTGACGAATTTTGCCGACCCAGGCGTACGGTTTGGCGGTTGCCCCCTCCGGCACGATCCTCGATGCGGTTGACCTGAGCATGTGGCCCGAAATTCCTCAAACCGCGGAGTTGCTCCAGCAAGCCAAGGCCGGGGATTCCCAGGCGGTAAATCAGCTCTTGGACCGGCACCGCGATGCCTTGCGGCGCCTGGTCGAATTGCGGATGGACCGAGCGCTGAAACGGCGCGTGGATGCGAGCGACATCGTTCAAGACGTGCTGGTGGAAGCCAATCGGCGGTTGCAAGACTATCTGGCCGACCCCTCGCCCATGCCGTTCCATCTGTGGCTGCGTCATATGGCCAAAGACCGGCTGATCGATGCCCATCGCCGGCATCGGGTGGCGCAGCGCCGCAGCTTGGACCGCGAGCAACCGCTGGCCGCTCCCGCGGGCATCGACCATTCCACCATGGAACTGGCCGGGCAATTGTGCGATCCGCAGATGACTCCGGCGGCCGCGGCCACGTGGCAAGAAACGCTGCGGCGATTTCAGGAAGCCGTGGAACAACTGGACGACATCGACCGCGAAATGATCCTGATGCGGCACTTTGAAAAGCTGTCGAATCAAGAGGCCGCGGAGATTCTCGGTTTGACCAGCGCTGCCGCCAGCATGCGCTACCTGCGCGCCGTGCGCCGTCTCCGCGTCCTGCTGGGCAACCAAGAGCCGTCCGCCGACGGCGGCCCATAACCGCTCTTCGCAGGTTGGCCCCCCGCTCTTCCGGTGCAACGTGCGGCCACTGAGAGCTTGCGATTCTCCGGCAGCGAGAAAACAAAAAACCCGTCTGATCTGCGGGTAGACCAGACGGGCTTTACCGGTCGTGATTCCCTTGATTGGCTGGGTCGGGCCGGGACGAGCAAGGCAGTTGGGCCTGCCTTGTTCACGACGTTGGGGGGGCGTTTTCGGACAGGGGTTTGAAGAGACAACCGGCCACGGAGGAAACGGCCCCGCGACAGCCGGTTGCGCAGATTACTTGGTGTTCGCTGTTTGCAGAAACGACTCGGTTCCGGCCTTCGTTCCCACAACCAATCGGTCTGGCTTGATCTTGCCCCGGAGGAAGCGGAGGGTACTCGGCGCCAAACGGAAGGTTGAAAATTGGCCACCGGGGGGCGGGAATCCCCCGGTGGCCAACTGGGTCGGGCGGCTCGTCAGGCTCCAGTCGTCGGCTGCATCGTTGTCGGCACGTTGACTGGTAATGAGAGGGTGTTAAAGCACTCCGCGTGCCAACTGCGGCCAAAGAAGCCAAAAAATTCCCGCGGCGATCCAGGATCGAGGCTAACTCAAGTCGCCATCGAGATTAGCTGACAGGTTTCCGCGGCGGCTCGCCGCCGTAGGGATGTTTGCAAGGCTTGTAACTCTTACAACGGGTGATTTGAGAGCGTTGTAAGAGTTACAAAGACGCCTGGGCACAAGCTCGATACCAGGCAGGTAAGGCGGCGGCCGATCACCGCGTACCAGCACGATGGCACGCCTGATCGGAAGGGAAGCCGAAGGTGCCTGGAGCCGCGGCGCCGGGGCGGGAAGTTGGTCTCGGCCACCGCCAGGTTCTTCGGGGCCGGGGGGAGGAGATGAGAACGTTAGCGTTGTTTGCGGCGTTCTTTACGCATGGCGCGGCGTTCGGCCTTGCTCAGCTTGGGGCCGCCGGGTTCTTCGGCCGGATCGATCCGCTTGTCTTGCAGAGCCGTGGCAGCAGAGGGTTGGCTTGCCCCCTGGCCCAACGACCGGTTCGCCGCTGGGGTGACGTTGCCCGCGGCAGATGACTTGGTAGCCGTGCTGGCAGACGGAGAGGACTTGGTCGGGGGCGATGAGGACGATCGTGCCTCGGCCGAAACCGGTTGCGAGCGGGCCGATTTGCGTGGCTTTCGGGGGGTCGCGTCCGATACTTCGTCCGCTGTTTCAGCCGACGCTCGTCGGCGGCGCTTGCGTGGCGGGTCGTCAGCGGCAGACGACGAATTTTTCTGCTTGCGCGGCGGGATCAGCCCTTCGATATCGCGCACCACGTAACGGGCGTAAAGAACGCAGCCTAGCCATACCAGCACAAACCCCAGCATTTCCAGGCCTTCTTCGAGCATCACGCCTACAGCGCCGCTCTCCGGCAGGATCAGTTCCAATTGCGTCAGCACGGCGACGGCTAGCGAGGCGCCGGCGGCAAAAAACACCAGTAGCGCGGACCAGCATTCGCGGAGGTCGAGCAGCAACCGGACGCCGATCCAACCCAGCACCAGTCCGTATGCGGCCACCCACCACACCGAGCCATCGCCAAACAGGCGTTGCCCCGTATAGAGGGTCATCATTTCCTTGAAACCTTCGTGCAGGCTGGCGCTTTCATCGATGCTCATCACGGCAATGCACAGCCCTGCCGCGAACCAGGTTCGATAGCGGCCGCGGTAGTCGTCGATGCGATGGCGGCGAAGCGAATAGATCAGAAAGCAGTAGGCCGCGGCGACGGCCAGAATCGTCGAACTGTACCAGGCCCCCAGGCTGCCTTCGCTGTCGAGATCGAAAGCGGCCACCACGCCGTCGGTGGTATGCTTGGTCCAATCCGGCATTTTGAAATACAGCCATTCCAATCCGCCGATGACCGAAAGATTGATCGCCAGCAAAACGAGTAAGGTCGTCGATCGGCGAGGTATAAAATCGGTAATCCGCGGTTGGTTTTCCATGAGCGCAGCCTGGGTATAGCGAGGACTGCGCTGCGGCGGGCATTCGAGCGCGGATGTCGTCGCGGAAGAATCTGCTTCCTTGGCGGAATCGTCGGAGCGTACCCCCGCCGATCGCCGCCGGGTGGTGGCGCCTTCCGCCGCGACTTCTTCATTCAGAAGCCGCCGGCGTCGATCGTCGCTGAGGGTGTGCGCTCGAAAATGCATGGTTGGTGGCGGAATATAGCCCGCCTTGCGGAAATCTGTAAGACAAGTATTTTCCGCACTGGTGCCAGCGATCCCCCCCCCGGCGGCGCGAATGTTGGCCCAGGCACGGCTTTGCTTGGGCACGGTGGGCGAACCCTGCCGCACCAAGCCCTATCCCGTCAAATTTTGCTCTGCCAGAGCCTGCTGTCTGCGCAAGCGGCGTAGTTCCTTGCGGCGCTCGTTTTTTCGCCGTGCCCGCGCTTCTTCCGCTTCGCTTCTGGGAAAACCAATCACCGAATTGATTCGGTCTTCGATAGAGTATCGGAGAGCCTGGTCGATGAGGCCCACGGCGGCGAGTTGATTCATGCGGGGCATGGTGAACTCGACCGACAGCCAGTCGTCCGTGCCTGGTTTTGCTTGCACGCGGACGGTATCCGTGTCATCGGTCAGACTTCTGGCGAGCGAGGCAAGTTCCTCATGATGTTCCGGCGACAACTGCTCGAATTGAATTTCAATAATGGCTTTCACAAAATCACCTCCTGTAGGGAATTGCCCATTCGTTGCAAACTGTTCTGACACATAAACATGCCAAGTATCCGGCCGACGACCCCGGCAACATATGCGCACTTCGAAGTGCTGAACTCGCTGCCTTTCTCCCGGTCCGCGCAACGGGTGGTGTCGCCGTCGATAACCCAATCGTTTCGACGGCGCGGTTTACCGCCGAATGCGGTCGGAATTCGCTAGCAGATGCAATTTGGGCATTGCTATACTGCCATTTCGCCCGCCCCCCATTCCCCACCCGAGTTATCCCGAGAACGGGTCCCCTGCCGGTGAACGGGGTCGGCATCTTCCAAGGTTCATAGGAGTCGCGATCCATGCTGCGGGGATTTTGGCTGGCTTCGTTGCTATTGGTGCTGGCAATCCTATTCACATTCACCGCGTCGGCACAAGCCCAAGATGCGCCGGCGGCAAACGCCCCGTCGTTCCATTTCGAAAACGACATTCTGCCCGTGCTCACCAAGTACGGCTGCAATAGCGGCGGTTGCCACGGCAAGGCGACGGGACAGAACGGTTTCAAACTGTCGCTGTATGCGTTCGATCCCATCAGCGATTACGCCCGCCTGGTGCACGAAGGTTCCGGGCGCCGCGTCACGCCCGAGTCGCCCGAAGATTCGCTGATGCTGACCAAAGCCACCGGCGAAGTGGCCCACGGCGGCGGTGTGCGGTTCGAGTCGAACTCGCCGGCCTACCGGTTGCTGCGCGATTGGATTGCCGCCGGTGCTTCCTGGGGTTCAGACAATGCCCCGAGACCGGCTTCGCTGACGATCGAACCGGCCGAAACCATTGCCCAGGCCGAACAAACCACGCCGCTGGCCATCACGGTGCACTACAGCGATGGCACCTCGCGCGACGTCACCGCCACCGCGCTCTACGAAAGTCAGAACCCCGAGTTGCTCAGCGTGGACGAGGCCGGCCGGGTGACCATGAATGCCATCCGCGGCGAAGGCAGCGTGATGGTGCGTTACCAGGGGCAGGTGGGCGTGGCGCGGTTCTTGATTCCCTACCAAACGAATCTGCCCGACGCGGCCTACGCGGCCTTCCAACCCAAAAATCTCGTGGACGAACTGGCGCTGGCCAAGTGGAAGAAGCTGGGCCTGGTTCCCAGCGACGAAGCCAGCGACGAAACATTTTTGCGCCGGGCCACGCTCGACACCAACGGCCGGCTGCCCACTCCCGACGAAGTTCGTGAATTCGTCAACGACAATTCGCCGAACAAGCGCGACGAACTGATCGACCGCCTGCTGGAGCGCCCCGAGTTCGGCTACGTGTGGGCGCTTCGCTGGGGAGATTGGCTCCGCAACAAGCAGGGGGACGGCAACGAGCAGAAACCACACTCCATCGCGTTTTCCAAATGGATTCGCGAGGCCATGCAAAACAACATGCCCTACGACCAGTTCGCCCGGGCGTTGCTCACCGTTACCGGAAAACTCGAAGATCGCCCCGAAATGGACTGGTATCGCCAGATCACCAACAACCAGCTTCGGGTGGAAGACACGGCGCAGGTGTTCCTGGGGCTGCGCGTGGCCTGTGCCAATTGTCACAACCATCCTTTCGAAAGCATTTCACAGCGCGACTATTGGCAGTTTGCCGGGTTCTTTGCCCGCGTAGACGCCATGTCGTACGGCACCATCAAGACGGTGGGAGTGAAGAAAAGCGGCACGGTGAGTCATCCGCGAACGGGCGAGGAACTCAAGCCCAAGGCCTTTGGCGGACCCGAACTCGATTATTCCGAAGGCGCCGATCCGCGGCAGCAACTGGCCGACTGGCTCACCGCCCCCGACAACCCTTACTTTGCCAAGGCGGTGGTCAACCGCGTGTGGGGGCATTACCTGGCTGTGGGTTTGGTCGACGCTGTCGATGACATGCGGGCCACCAATCCCGCGAGCAATCCCGAATTGCTCGACGCGCTGGCGCGGGATTTCATCGACCACAAGTTCGATCTCAAACATCTCATGCGCACCATCCTCACCTCGCGCGTGTATGGGCTCAGTTCGCAAGCCAACGAGAGCAACGCGGCCGACCATCGCAATTATGCCCGGCATTATCCCCGGCGATTGTCGCCCTACGTGCTGCTCGACGCCATTGCCGACGCCACCGGCGTGCCGCAGAAATTTGAATATTTTCCCGATGCCAAGCGCGCGATCGAAATTCCCAACGAACGCGAGCGCAGCGAATTCCTCGACATGTTTGGCCGCACCCGGCGCGAAACGCCCTGCGAGTGCGAAACCAAGATCGAACCCAGCCTGGGGCAGGTGCTGCATTTCATGTTCTCGAAAGACCTGCACGACAAAATCGCCAACCCCAGTGGCACCTTGCTCAAGCTGATCCAGTCGGCCGGCAGCGACGACGAACTCGTGGAAGAACTGTACCTGCGGGTGCTGTCGCGGCGGCCCATTCCGGCCGAACGCGAAGCGGCCCACGAGTTTTTGCAACAGGCGTCCGACGCCCGCTCGCGGCAACTGGTGTTGGAAGACCTGATGTGGACCCTGTTGAACTCCAAGGAGTTCTGGTTCGATTTCTAATCGCGGGCGGGAGGTGGGCCGGCCGGCCCCGACCCGTTCTGTTGACTCGCATCATCATCCTTATCGTTTGGGAGCATGGACCGTGAGACCCTTCACCCTCAATCGTCGCGCGTTGTTGCAGGTGGGCGCCGTAGGCGTGGGCGGGCCGCTGCTTGAACACCTGCTGCGAAGCGAAGCCGCGGCAGGCGCCGGCGGCGCCGCCGAAAAGCGGAACGTGATCCTGGTGTTCCAGCCCGGCGGCCCCAGCCACATCGACATGTGGGATATGAAGCCCGACGCGCCGGTGGAATACCGTGGCGAGTTCGACTCCATCGAAACCAACCTGCCGGGCTATCGCGTCTGCGAAATGATGCCGCATTTGGCAGGCATGTGCGACAAACTGGCCATCTTGCGGAGCGTGTATCATTCGGCCTCCGAGCACTCGCAGGCGGTGCATACCATGCAAACCGGGTATGCCCCCACCAAGGGCGATCCGGCCAACGAAGTCCCCAGCGTCGGCAGCATCATCGCCAAGGAACTCGGGCCGCGCGCCTCGGGCGTGCCGCCTTACATTGCGACCAAGCAGGCTTCGCGCAGCGGTTACGCCGCTTACCTGGGCGTGGAATACAACCCGTTCGAAACCCACGGTTATCCCAGCAGCAGTTCGTTCCAGGTGCGCAACCTGCGGTTGCCGGCCGGGGTCGATACCGACCGGCTCGCCCGCCGGCAGAGCATGCTTCAGCGGTTTGACGACTTGCGCCGCGATGTCGAGCAATCGCGCGACCTGCAAGGCATCGACGCCTTCCGCCGCCAGGCGGTGGAATTGGTCACCAGTCCCGCCGTGCAAGAAGCATTCAATCTCAACGCCGAGAGCGAAGCCACCCGCGAACGGTACGGCCGCCGGTCCGATTCCGGCCAAAGCGCCCTGCTGGCCCGCCGGCTGATCGAAGCCGGCGCCCGATTCGTCACCGTCAGCACCACGTTTTCCCGACCTTGGGATTCGCACACCAACAACTTCGCCGACCATCGCGTGCTGATCCCCGGCTACGACCACCTGGTTTCGGCCTTGATCGAAGACCTCGATCAACGCGGGCTGCTCGAAACCACCCTGGTGGTGGTGACGGGCGAGTTTGGCCGCACCCCCAAAATCAACACCAGCGCCGGCCGCGACCATTGGCCCAACGTGTTTACCGTGGTTCTGGCCGGCGGCGGCGTGAAGCGGGGAATGATTGTGGGCGAAAGCAACGCCAAGGGCGAAATCCCCAAAGAACGCCCGATTCGCCATCAGGACGTGTGGGCCACCGTCTATCACCAGTTGGGCATCGATTACCGCAAGGCTTACATGAACGAAGCCGCCCGCCCCGTGGCCATTTTGAACGAAGGCGAGCCCATTCACGAAATCTTGTAGGTTCCTCGCCAATTTTGTCTTCGGTCTCCGAGGGCTCCCCAGCCGTTTCCCCCTGCGCACCCGAATACCTTCACGCCCATGAATGCCAGTTTGCCCTCCCGCTCGCGCCCGTTCGCGGCCAAAACGTTTGCGGCATGGTTCCTCTTGCTGTCTGCGATTGGATGGATGCCGCTCGCGGCGTTGGGCGGTGAAATCGCCGTGAAGGTTCCGCAGCGTGAACAGCCGGTGGATTACCGCACCGAGATCGCGCCGCTCTTGAGCAAGAATTGCCTCGCCTGCCACAGCGAAAGCCAGGCTGACGGCGACTTGGTGCTCGAATCGTTGATCGCCATGCAAAAAGGCGGCAGCCGCGGGCCGGCCCTCGTTCCCGGCAAGGCCGAGCAAAGCCTGCTGTTCCGTGCCGCGGCCCATCAAGTCGAACCCGAAATGCCGCCGGCCGACAACAAGGTTGGCGCCCAGCCGCTCACGCCCGAGCAGTTGGGCCTGCTCAAATTGTGGATCGACCAGGGCGCGAAGTCAGGCATGCCAGCGAATCCGCCGAACGCCAGCGCCAGTTCTCGCCACGCACTGCCGCCCGATCTGCATCCTGTTTTCGCCGTGGCGGTTACGCCCGACGGCCGCTTCGCCGCCTGCAATCGGGCCGACCGGGTCTTCATCTACGACCTGCAAACGGGTCAAACCGTGGCCTCCTGGCGCGAGGGCAGTTCGTCCAGCCAACACGGGTCGGCCGCCGTTTCCGCGTCGAGCGCGGGCCTGGTCCGCTCGCTGGCGTTCAGCCCCGACGGCAGCCGGCTGGCCGTTGGCGGCTTTCGTAGCGTGTCCCTTTGGGAAGGCGGCACGCCCGGCGAGCAACAGCGGTTCACGCTCCCGCTGTCCGCCACGTGCATGGCGATTGCCCCCAACGGGAAGTTCGCCGCCTTTGGCGCCGCCGACGATGACAACGCCAACCACGGTGTCGTCGTGCTGTGCGATCTGGGCACCGGCGCCCCGACGCATCGCCTGCAACAACCCGGCGCGGTCACCGGCGTGCAATTCATCGCCCAAGGGTCAGCCCTCGTAACGCTGCATGCTACGGGGCAGATCGCTTTTTGGAACGTGGCCGATGGCAAGTCGCTAGGGCAACTGAAGCTGCCTTCGATTCCCACCGCCGTTTGCCTGCTCGCCGGAGGTCAAACGCTGATACTGGGCAGCGAAGACGGCCATCTCCGCAGTTGGAACGTGGCCGCGCTGCAAACCGCCGCCCAAGCAGGCGCCGGCCAGCCGGCCGATGCCCCGGCGCCGCTCCGCGATTGGGCCGCGCACGACACGGCGGTGACACATCTGGCGCCGTCCGCGCAGCCGAATCAAGCCAGCGTTTGTATTTCGGCATCCGTGCAAGGGCCGCTCCGCATGTGGAGCGTGGCGGAAGGCACCGAAGTTCGCAGCATCGCGCACCAAGGGGCGCTTGCGGCGGCCGTTGCGTCGGGCGAGCGTCTCGCCACGCTGGCCGACGGCAAAATCAAACTGCTCGAGGTCTCGTCGGATCGCACCGTAGCCACTCCCACCGGCAATATCGCCCAAGCGGAACAAATCGCCCGTGCCCAGGCGGTGTCGGAGCTTGCCCGGGTGCAAGCGGCTTATCTCAAGCAGGATACTGGCACGGCGGCCGAAGCTTCCAAACGTCGGACCGAAGAACTCGCCAAGGCCTTAGAAACCCAAACCAAGGCGCAAGAAGCGCTCGTCAAGGCCGATGAAGCAGCCAAGAAACCTCGGGAAGAATTGCAGGCGGCCCGCGAAGCCGCAGAGCAGGCGCAAGCCAGCTTGACCAAGGCCCAGGCCGCGGTGGCCGCCACCGATGCTCCCACAGACGAAGCGAAGGCGGCGCTGCGCCAGGCCGATGCCGACCATCAGGCAGCCCAGAAAAAACTGCGCGACACCGAGTCGCGCACGTCCAATGCGATCAGCGCCGCCGACAAAGCCGCCGAGGCACTCGATGTCGCCACCGCGCAGCACCAGCGACTGCAAGAGCAAGCCGCCGCGGCGGCCAGCCTGGTGCAACAGCGCGAACAGGCCACTGCCGCCGCCGAGGCCGCGGCGAAAGAACGGGCCGACGCGCTTAAAGCCCTCGAAGCCGCGAAGGACAAGAATCTGCCCGATCCCGTGTGCCTGGCCCTCTCGGCCGACGCGCGAATTCTGGCGATCGGCTTTGCCGATGGATCGATCCAGCTCGTCAACGCTGAAGATGGTTCTCCGTTGCGGTCGCTCGCAGGACACAAGGCGGCTGTGCGGCATCTGGCATTCACCGTGGACAACCAACTGCTCAGTGTCGATCACGACCGCACCGTCGTTCGCTGGCGCACCCAGGCCAACTGGTCGCTCGCCCGCACCATCGGCGATGGGCAAAACCCCGAGTTGCTTTCCGGCCGCGTGCTGGGGCTGGCCTTCCATCCCGACGGCCAGCGGCTCGCCACGGCAGGCGGTTTGCCTTCGCGCGGCGGCGAACTGAAGTTGTGGAATGCCGCGTCGGGCGAACTGCTGCACACCTTCGAGCCGCCCCATCGCGACACCGTCCACGCCGTGGCCTTCTCACCCGACGGCCAGCAACTGGCCTCGGCATCGGCCGATCAACTCGTGCGGCTCTGGAATACAGAAGAAGGTGCGCTGCTTCGCACGCTCGAAGGCCACACCGGGTACGCGCTGGGAGCCGCCTTCAGCGCCGACGGCGCCCAACTGGCCACCTGCGGCGTCGATCAAGTGGTCAAGTTGTGGGATGCCGCCACCGGCGAACAGATTCGCACTTATTCAGGCAACGCCTACCGCATCGGACCTTTCCGGCAGCCGGTGACTTCGGTCTGTTTTGTGGGCGACAGCGAGCACATGGTATGCAGTTGCGGCGACGGCACCGTGCGGTTGCTGCGGGTGGGCACCGACCGCGATCTCAAGGTTTTCCCAGGCGCCAACACCTACGTGCAAGCCGTGGCGGCTTCGCCCGATGGAACCGCCATCGTGGCCGGCGGGGCCGATGGCGTGCTCCGCGTGTGGAACCTGTACACGGGCCGCGAAGTGCGATCGTTCGAACCCGCCCCGTAGCTTCCTTCGTCCCCGCCGACTATCCTCGCCATGGTTCGTCGGAACACCCAACCTACTTTCATCGCTTGTTGGAGACCCACCATGAAGCGCCGTCAATTCCTCAAAACCACCGCCGGCCTCGGAACCGCTTTCGCCGCCGGTTTGGCCACCGCTCAATGGTTCTCGCTCGATGCCACGATTGCGGCCGACGCCGAGGCGGGCGACGCGCAAAAAAAGGCTGAAGCCCTCGGCATTACGTTCGAAAAGCAGCAGCCCGGCTATCTCAATAAATGTGTTCGCTCGGGCAACCTGCTGATCACGTCGGGGCATACCAGCAAAATCCGGGGGAAACTCGGCGCCGACCTTTCCACCGAACAAGGCTACGCCGCCGCCCGAGAGTGCGCGGTGGAAATTCTCCGCTCGGTTTGGAATACCCATGGCACGCTCGATGGCCTCAAGGTGCTCAAGGTGCTGGGCTGCGTGAACAGCACGCCCGACTTTGTGAACCAGCCCAAGGTGGTCAACGGCTGTTCCGACCTGTTGCACGAAATCTTCGGCGCCCAGACCGACGGGTATCATGCCCGCAGCGCCCTGGGTTTCGCCTCGTTGCCGGGCGGCGTCGCCGTGGAGGTCGAAGCCATCTTCGCCATCAAAGGGGCACAACTGCTCGACGGCTAACGCCCTGCCGAGCATCAATAGCGGCACGCGTGCCGACCTTCCCATTTCAATGCAAGAGCAGCGCTTTCGCGGGGCAACTCCCTGCTATAATCCGCTGCACGCGGTCATGCTCCGCGCGTACCCGAGCCAAGCCTCGGGGCGTCTGGAGAGTTTCCGTTGTTTATCGTCCGCAGCCGCGGCAACATTCCGAATACTTATCCGCGATTTCGTTCTTTAGGAAGGACCATGCTCCCCGCGCTCACCGAAACCTCGCTTCCCTTTCCTTGCCGCCGGGGAAAAGTGCGGGATGTGTACGACCTGGGCGACCGGTTGCTATTGATCAGCACCGATCGAATCAGCGCCTTCGACTGGGTGCTCCCCAGCGGCATTCCCGACAAGGGCCGGCTGCTGACGCATTTGGCCGCCTTCTGGTTCGATCGGCTGCAAGTGGCCAACCACGTGCTCGAAACCGACGTCGACCGCATGGGTTTGCCCGCAAGCGTGGACAAGGAACCGCTCCGCGGACGCACCATGCTGGTTCGCAAGGCCGAAGTGGTGCCGATCGAATGCGTGGTCCGCGGATACCTGGCCGGTTCTGGCTGGAAAGACTACCAGCGCACAGGCGCCGTGTGCGGCATCGAATTGCCGCCCGGTTTGCAGCAGGCCGCGCAATTGCCCGCACCGATTTTCACACCCGCCACCAAGGCCGACGAGGGACACGACGAGAATATCTCGTTCGCGCAAATGGTGACCGTGGTAGGGCAGGCCCGCGCCGAGCAACTCCGGCAAATGAGCAGCGAAATCTACACGGCCGGCGCGGAGTACGCCCGGCAGCGGGGCATCATCATCGCCGACACCAAGTTCGAGTTTGGCCTGCTCGACGACCAGGTGATTTTGGTCGACGAAGTGCTGACCTCCGACAGTTCGCGATTCTGGCCGGCCGATCAATATCGCGTGGGCGGATCGCCTCCCTCGTTCGACAAGCAATTCGTGCGCGACTGGCTGGAATCGACCACCTGGGACAAGCAAAGCCCTCCGCCGCCGCTGCCGACCGACGTCATCGCCAAGACGCGGGCCAAGTACGTGGAAGCCTACGAGCGACTGACCGGCCGGAAATTTGATGCCTGACTATCCTGGGCGTTTTAGCGGCACGTACTGTTCGCCGGGACGCACCATCTCGGTGATCCGCAGGCCAAACTTGTCGCCAACCTTGACGGCTTCGCCCAGCGCGATCCGCAAACCGCCCACCTCCAGGTCGAGCGTTTCCTCGCACGAGCGATCGAACTGAATGATCGCCCCGGGCCCCAATTCCAAAATCTGCGACGCGAGTTGTTTCTTATGGGCCAGCGTGACCGATACCGGCACGCGAATCTTGAGCAGGCTGCGCGAGTATGCCGGCAACGAGCGCTGGGCGCCGCGGGCAGATGTCCCGCCGCCAGCCGGCGCCGCCTGCCGCTGCGCGCGAACGGGCGGTTTGGCGGCTGCGCCCCGCGCATCCGCGCTGGACGGCCCCCAAAATAGAAAAGCGTCGGCCGCGTCGGCTCCGGCCGGCTTGAACTGGCAGCGCGTCAATTGCCACTCGGTAAGCCCCGGCAGTTCGGCAGCCAGCGTCTGCTGAAGGTTTTCCACATGCCGGGCGGTGAAGACGTCGGGCAGCGCATCATCGTCCAGCAGCAGCATCCCCAGTTCTTGTGCCAGGGTGGTCAGCTTGCTGGCGCCGGTCGGATCGGGCGCGCGATACCAACTTGGCAGCATGGCGTCGTGGTGCGGGACCGCCCAGTACCGGCAGGCATTGCCTGCTGCCACCTGGATGAACAGGCCCGGGCCGGATAGCGCGGCCGGCAACGTCGCGAGAGTAGCCGATGCGGAACCCTGGGCTTGAAACTGCACCTCGGCGTCGAATGCCCGCTGCCAAGCGGCCGCGATTTCCGCGGCCCCGGTTCGGCAGGCCTGCAACACATCAAACGCAACATCCGGCATGGCGAAGCAATCCGCTCCACAAATCACGACGCAAAAGACTGGCCGCACACCCGCGGTACACCGTCGTCCTTCCTTTCGTCCAGCGGAGGCGTCAAAGTTGAGCTATTTCCCCCAAGTTGGGCGAATCGGCAAATGCGGCCGCTGAAGGCGCGCAATTCGCGTATTCTTCCTACACTTCCACGATTGGCCTACAGTTTTCGGTTGACGGTGCTTTTGTCATGCGTCAAACGCACGTTGCCATAGGGCGTTTGCGTTCGCGGAGGTCGCCCGATTCTTTTTCGCAGTTCATCCCGTTTGAAACGTTGCCGGACAAACGACGCCTAGGATTCATAGTTTGCGAATTCTGCGCAAAAAGGCTCGGTATCGGCGATGTCCTGCCGTGGAATTTTCTTGCAGCCGTCACGGCCGTTCCAGAAATAATCTGTCCGGTGTCGTCGCATTTTGGGCATTACATAAATGACCGCGATTTCGCCTTGAAATAACCCGAAGGTGTGTGCGAAAACTTGACGTTTGTTGTTCGCCCTGCAACGATTCCTTCGGAACGGGGAAGTCAATGCAAAATGGAATTGTGATGCGATCGATGGCGGCACATGCAAAGCAGGCCCTCACTTTCGACGAACTCGAGGTGGGGGATAGTTGGACCAGTCAGGCTCGCACCATCACCGAGACCGATGTGGTGAACTTCGCTTGCCTGACAGGCGACTTCAATCCGCTGCACGTCGACCGCGAGCACGCGCGCCGCACGCCGTACAAACGCCGCATCGCCCATGGTCTGCTGGGGCTGTCATTCATGGCAGGGCTGGGGAGTTTTAGTCCCTTTGTCGAAACCGCGGCCTTTGTGCAAATTCTCAACTGGCGGTTCGAAAAGCCCATCTACATTGGTGACACCGTTCACGTGGTGAACGAGGTGATTGAGAAGCGGCAGAACGGCCGGCGGCGCGGCCACGTTATCTGGCGGCGGCGCATCATCAATCAGCGGAACGAGGTCGTGCAAGAAGGCGAACTTGAAACGCTGGTGATGACTTCCGCCGCGCGCAGCTTGCCGCCCCGGTAGTACCGCCTGACGCCGCGGCCCGCGATCACCGCAGGGCAGAAACCCGGCCGGCACAAGGCACGCCCCCCGCCAAGCCGACGGGCCTTAACGCCGGAAGCGGAAAGTTTCGCTCAGGTAGCGTTGGGCGCGCCACGCCAAGGTGCGGGTGCCCGTGTGTATTTTCGCCTTCCCGCGAAGGCCCGGACGGAGCATCCCGCTTTCGTCGCTCAGCCGCACTCGGGCCTGGTAGGCCACTTCTTGCGGCCGTTCCATGCCCAACTCGTCGGTGAAGGTGGACAACTCGCCCCCGGCCTTGTTCGACAGTGCCAGCGGCGTGGTCTTGAGATCGAGCGAGGCAATCTCGGCAATCGTTCCGCGCAATATGTCGTGCGGCAGTTCATCCAACAAAATTTCGACGGGCTGTCCTTCGCGAACGAACTCGATCTGCCCTTGCTCGATCACCAGCACGGCTTCCAGTTCGCCCGCGTTTCCCACCTGACAGAGCAGCACGCCCGGCGTGACGTGGCTGCCTAAGTTTCTCATTTCCAGCGGTGTGCCGTCCCAGCCGGGCAAGCGGCCATCGGCCGGGGCCTTGGCTTGCCGCGCCGGCGGAGGAATCACCAGCCCAGACGCCGGCGCCAAGAGCGTCAGCCGGCGGCGTTCGGCCTGCTTTTGCTCCAATTGGCGATCGAGCGCGGCCAGCGATTTTTCGACCTCGGGAATTTGCCTGGCGGCGTCGGCCTGGCCGTAACGTTCGCGATGCAAGCTGGCCAGACGGCTGGCCAACACTTCGCGGCGCCCGGAAAGCTCGGAGATGGCGCTATCGATCTCGCGGTTTTCCAGTTCCGCGAGCGGCGTTCCTTTCTCGACATGCTGGCCCGGCCGCACGTGAACCGCGGCCAGCGTGCCAGCGGTATCGACGTACACGGAAGCTGCCGCGAAGGGTTCTATCTCCAGCGCGCAGCGCACCTTATAAGGCACCGGAATCAAACAAACGCCCAGGCCCAAGGCTGCCAGGCAGCCGAGCGAAATGGTCATGCGCATCGGTTTCACCTTTTCCAACCTTCCTGGCACCCAAAAAAACCGCACCACTTTGGCCACCGGCATCGCCACGAGACCCACCAACGAGATCGCGGCCAAGGCATACCCCAGCACCTGCAGCCGGTAAGGCTCGAACACCTTGGTCAAGAACCACAGGATGGCCAGCAGCACCACCCAGCGGTAAATGGCCGCGGCCACCGTGTACGCGGCGATCAACGCCCGTCGCCGCTCGGGCAAGAAAGGATCTTCGGCCGGTTGAATTCCCAGGCAAAGCTGCCCCAGCCAGCGCGAGAACAGTTGCGACGCCTTTTGCCGCAAGTTGGGCACCTCGACCAGATCGGCCAGAATGTAGTAACCGTCGAACCGCAGCAGGGGGTTGGCATTGAACATCAGCGTGGAAACCGAGCACACGAACATCAGGCTCAAGCACAGGTGGTGCAGCAGGCCCGGCTCGCTGAACCACCACAAGAACGTGCACACCGACGCGAGCACCAGTTCGACATACATGCCGGCCGCGCCGATTGCCGCCCGCCGCCACTTGCTGGGAAGCATCCAACTGTCGGAAACGTTGCAGTACAAGCACGGCGCCAACACCAAGAACATCACGCCCATCTCGTGGCAGCGCCCGCCGAAGTGGCGACAGGTGAGCGCATGGCCCAGTTCGTGCAACACTTTCGAACCCGCCAGGGCGACGAGCAGGCAGATTGCTCCCGCGGGGCTGAAGAACTGGTGGAAGGCCGGCAGCCGCCGCTGAAACGCGTCGAATTCCACGATGATCAGCAGCAGCGCGCATAGGCCCAGCAGCAGTCCCGCCCCAATGGCCAGGGGAGAAAACATCCACCGCACGGCAGGGTACAGCGCGTCGAGCAACCGGCCCGGGTCAAACCCGCGAAACCGCAAAGCCAGAATGTTCAAGACGGCGGCGCGCCGTTCCTGCGACCGGCGCTTTTCCGCGCGGGCCTGCAACACCTCGGCCTGGCCCGGCGCGTCCGAGAGCAGCAATCCCGAGCCGTGCAGCGAAATCAGAAAGCCTTGCAACTCGGCCACGCTGAGTTGCTGGCCGGGAAAGGCTTGCTCGAACCGCTGCTTGATTTCTCCCAGCGAAGCGCGGCCATCGAGCTGTTGGAGAATGGCAAGCTCTTCTTCCTGAAAGCGAAAATAATTGAGTGCCAAAGGGTCTTTCACGATCCAACTGACTCGGCCCTCGTAGCACTGGCGCTGCGAGACAAGATCGGCGCGAAGCCGCAACGGAACCGGCCTGCCCGCATCGCCCAGCGTAGCCGATTGGCAGCCGGCGCGACCGGGTCGAGTTGTGCATCGAGCGCCAGGAGAAGAGGCTGCGATCACCGTGGGAGGCCTTTGGTCGTGGGAAGACTCGGGAGCAGACATTCCGATCAGCGCGAGGCCGCGGGTATTGTGCGAACGGCGGCCGCGTGGCAGTCACCAGGGACGGGATGGTTGTCAGATTGCACTTGGCATCCGAAAGGAAACCTCCGCCGCGGGGCCGCCCCCCTGCGAGCCCCGCGGCGGGATTTCCTCATTTCGAGTTAGCGGCGTTGCATGTCATTGGGCTGCCGGGCCAAGGGACCCACCGGCAACTCGATGGCCACTTCGGCCGTCATGCCGGGCCGCAACATCCATTCGTTGTTTTCCATGCGGTTTTCCACGCGAGCGGTCACGCGATAGGCCCCGTCGGCTTGCACGTTGGGATCGACGAACACCACTCGGCCCGTGAACCGTTCGCGGCGTCCGCGTTCGAGTTCGATTTGCACGTGCACGGGCCGCCCGCTGACTTCGCCGGCGCCGAAATGCCGGGCGTTGACAAAGCCTTCCACCTCCAGTTGGTCCATCCGCACGGCGGTGAACACGGTTTCGCCCTCTTGCACCCACTCGCCGACTTTCTTTTTCACGTCGACGATCAAACCTCCCAGCGGGGCCAGGATGCGGCGGCGTGAAATTTCCAGTTCGGCCGCATCGAGTTCGGCCTGGCGAACATCGCGGGTGTAGGCGGCCAACTGTTGTTCGAATTCGGCCTGCTCCACCTCGAGCGTGGCCCGCTGCACGCTCAACTGCACCCGGCGCAGCTCGCCTGCCGAGTAGGTGTTGGCGGCCTTGCGGTTCGCTTCGAGCATTTGCATGTACTCGGTTTCGACCACGCGAAAGGCCGCCTTGGCATAGCGCACTTTCACATCGTTGTCGGCCAGTTGCTTGGCTTTGTCGCGTTCGCGCTCGGCCGAGATTTTCTTCGCTTGAGCCAGGCTGTCGTCGATCTGCACCAGCCGCACTCCCGTTTCCACGTCCATGCCTTTGCGGGCTTCCACGGCCGTCAGCACCCCCGGCACCTGGGCGGGAACCTCTACCTGGTCGATCAACGAAATCAATCCATGCTCGATTCGCACGAATCCGTCATCGCCCGGCGTGGCGGCGGCGGAAGAGGACGAGCGTCCGTCGCCGGGCGCCATCAACGCGGCGGTCAGAGTTGCCATATAGAGCAGACTGTTCACAGAGAAGTCTCCGTTGCGTCTTGTCGCGAGTTCGATCGGGGAGTGTTGCTTTGTGACGGGTGCTCATGGGACCCGGATCCGTGGGCGAGGGCGTCCTCGAACCTGCAATCTGCGATCGGCATATTACGTTCGCCGGGGAACCTCGACGTTGCACCTTGAGCTTTGCCGTTGTCCGCGGGCCGCACGGGGCTCGCGGTTTGTCAAACCGCCGTCGCCCGCCTAGAACAAAATCTTGGTTTGCACAAACGCCCACAGGTCGTGCAACCACACGTAACCCAAGGAGCGTTCTCCGCACACCACTTTGGCCACCACGCCGGCGCCGGGCCGCAGGTGGGGCAACTGGTTCTTGTCGAAAGCCACCTTGATGGAAACGCTGTTGCCGGCCTGGGTATCCACTTCGGCCCGGCGATGAATCTCCTTTACCCGCCCCTGGTAGGTGACGCCGGGATCGGTAGCCAGAATGAATCGCACGATCAGTTCGCCGTTTTGAGCTTGCTGCGCCGCCAGAATGTGGCCCATCCGATCTTCCGGCATGCGAATGTCCAATTCCCATTCGCTCTTGGGATCGGCGACCGAGAGCAGCACCTGACCGCGTTCGACCGGGCGGCTGACCAGGCGATCTTCCACATCCCAGGTGGTGATCATGCCGCTGATGGGGCTGAACACGCGCAATTGTTCGCGCTGCTGCTGCGCCAAGCGAAGCTGCTCATTCAGTGCGATCGTGGTTTGCTGAAGCTGCGCCATCTCGCCGCGCAGCCGATCCTTCTCGGCCGGGCGAAGATCCTTTTCCGATAGCAGCGTGTTTTGCACGGCCCGCGATCGTTCGATGGTGGCCGCGATTTGCCCCTCGAGACTGGCAATGCGTTCTTCAATCGCAGGGTTTTCCAATTCCAACAGCGGTTGTTCGTCGCCGGCGATCACCTCGTCGCCATGCCGCACGTGCACCCGAGTAACCACGCCGGCCACGCCGGCGAACACTTCGCGCCGTTCCACGGGTTGCAAGATGCCGCGGCCTTCGAGTTCGAACTCGGCGGGAACCAGGCACAGCGCCGCGGCGGCGAGCGCCGCCGCGCCCGCGGCCACCGCCACGCGCGGCAGCGAGACCAGGTTTCCCAGCCGGCGGACAGCGGCAACAAACCAGCCCCCATCGTGGGCCAGGCTGTTGGCCAAGGCCAGCGCGGCGTGCTCGCGCACCGGTTCGATGCGCGCCGCCAAGCGTTCCTTGGGTCGGGCGTCGTCGATCTGTTCGGCCATCAACACGCCCAGCGGCTTGCCGCGACGGGTTGTGGGCTCGTCGCCCTCGCTCGGATCGAACAGCGGATACACCGCCAGCAACCGCGAATGCGATTCGTCAAGATACCGCTGCGCGGCCGATTCCAACTGCGGCGCCAGGTTATCGGTGTGACCTTCGTACCAGAGCGGTTCGCCCGAGGCCGCCACGGCTTCCGAAAGTTGATTCATCAACCGAACCAGGTCGCTGCGCGAATCGAACCGGTCTTGCCCGCTGATCGCGGCCACCCGGTACGTGCCGCCGCGGCGAACCATCACGCTTACCCGATCGCACTCCAGCAGGCGGCGGCCTTCGTCGGCAACCTGACGCGTGGTGCGCGTCAGATCGAGACTGCCGTGCACGCTGCGAGTGAATGCTTGCAGCCGATTCCAAACCGCCTGCCGGTCGCGAAACTCGCGTAATTGGCGGTCCTTGAGAAACTCGCCCGCAATGGCACATGCTTGCAGCACGTAGTTGAGATATCCCCGCTCGGTTTGCGGGTTGGCGCCGGGCCGCTGAAAGATTTCGATCACGCCCTGCACGCGTTCGTGATCGCGCACGGGCCCCAACAGCAGCAAGAACGGGGTGGGATTGCCGGTCCGTTCGGTGCCCGACCGTGGAGCGATCGCTGCGCCCTCGCCGCCGCCGAGCACCTGCGACAGCAGTTGGTCGTGCATGTCGCGGCGTTCGGGCGAGTCGAGTTGGGCGTCGGCCAGGGCGACCTGGTACTGGAGCGCAATGTTGCCATCGCTTTGACGCATCCAGACGGCGCCGCCCGCGGCTTGCAGCGCCGACACGAGCCGCGACAGCAACTCACCATAGAATTCGCTGGGCGTTAAGCCGGAGCGAGCGAGTTGGGCCACTTCCGCCAGCAGCGTGCGAATTCGCGACCGCGCCGCGGCGACCTGCTGGGGATCGAGGGTTTCGGTAATCGACATGCCGTATCGGGAGCGAGAGAAATGGGATCATGCCAGCGGCGGGACGCATCGTCCCGGCGAGCCGGTCCTCCTCCCCCCCGGTGGAGATTTGCCAGGCCGCAAAGTTTGCCTGACCGTTAGAATCGGACCGGGCCGCGCATTTCTTGAGAGAAAACGGTTGACGCCTTGCCCGCTAGCATTGCGCGCGAGGGAACAAGCAGCGAGGCCCCGCGCGCCCTTCCCCCCAGATCCTTTCCAGGCGGCCATCGAACGCGCCGTGAGCCAGGCCCCTGTTCGGCGTGCGGCTCGCGCCGAAAGCAAGCGATCGCGATTCGGCGGCGACCGCAACGGTGTTCTCAATTGGGCAGATACGCGTCGAGAAGTTGGCAATTGTCTTGCGGCTCGATCCGCACCGCGCCCGCCGCGGCTGGCAACAGCGCCGTGCTGCCGACCGTAAGCGGCTGCGAGAGCGCGTCGCCCGCCAAGGTTGCCTCGCCAGAAACCACCGCCACGATGTGAAAGCGATCGTCGCCGCCGAGCGCGGCGGGCGAATCCAACTGCCAGCGGTCGAGCACAAACTTTTCGCATTCGGCCAGCCGCGCCACGCGCGGATCGGCGGTGGCTTGCGGCGGCTGCGGTTCCACCGGACCGCGCGTGTAGTCGATCACTTCCAGGGCCTCGGCCACGTGCAGCGTTCGCGGTTGGCCATCGGGGCCAACGCGGTTCCAATCGTACAGGCGATAGGTGACGTCGCTCGACTGCTGGATCTCGGCGATCAGCAATCCTGCGCCAATGGCGTGCGGCGTGCCGGCGTGCAGCAGCACACAATCGCCAGGCCGGGGTTCAAACTGGTGCAAGCATAGTTCGCATGTGCCATGTTCCACTTCGCGCCTAAATGCCCGGCGGTCGAAGCCGCGTTTAAGGCCCGTGTACAGCACGCTGCCGGGCTTGGCGTCGAGCACCACCCAGGCTTCGGTCTTGCCCAAGTCGGGCGGGGTGAGGCGGGCTGCCTGCTCGTCGTTGGGATGCACCTGCACGCTGAGGGTGCGGTTGGCATCCAAGAACTTGAAGAGCAAGGGAAATCGCGGTTGGGGATGGTGCTTCCCCAGCAGTTCGGCCCCTTGCTCGCGAACGAGGCTGGCCAGAGTGCGACCGGCCCAATCGCCGGCGAGCACCACGCTTTGATCGTCGTCGTGGTCGCACACTTCCCAGCTCTCGGCCCAATGGTCCCCGGGCCCGAGTTGCTTGCCAAGCTGTTCCAGTCGACGACCACCCCACAGGTAGTCTCGCAAGATGGGTCGAAATCGCAGCGGGTACATGGCGTTTTGCCTCCTGGCGCAGATGGTAAGCCAAGCGGATCGCCTCTTCTTGTCGCTCTGATCCCATGCGAACGCAGCCGCTCTCCCCGCGCCGTTCAACCACGCAACACCACTTCACGAGCCAACGGAAGAAGCGCAACAGAGAGGGTTGATGGCTGTCCCCAGCGCAATGGCTTACGAACACCATCCACGGCAATTCGACCTGGGCAGGCAAGCGACCGCACGCGTCGCCAACAGATTCGAGCAGACGCCAGCGACAACATGGCCTGCAACACCGACTGGCCCGACAACTATCCCTGGTGCGTGCGAGTTTAGCATCAGGCTGCGGAATGAAAGTACCCCCAAATGGAAGTAATTCTCCTGCGGAGCGCGGCGTGCAGCGTGCTGAACTCGAAGCAACGAGATTGAAGGACGTCGCGCAAAGGTCGCAAGAACTTCGCCGCCCGCGCACTTCGTTGAATCTCGGATCGTGTCTTGTTCTGGCTGCGGAAAGCCGACGTCCGCTCGAACTTGTTGCCGTGGTTTCTTGCTTTCATGGCGCTGCGTGAACCTCATGCGCCGTGGCTTGTCAAGCGTTTGCTGATCGAGTTGCCCACGATCTTCGAGTTGTTGATTGCCCCGCGTTGTTCGGGGAGCTATATCTCGAAGTAGTCATGGGGAATTCGAATTGCATGGAAAGGATTTCGGATGAGCGAATACGAACACGACGGCCCGGCGGAAATTGCCCTGGTCGGCGATATTACCGATAACGAAACGGAACTGACCGAAAAGTTTTTGCAAGTTCCGCCGGGCGGTGAATGCACGCTGTACATCGACTCGCCCGGCGGCAGTCCTTACACCGCCATGTCGCTCACCTCGCTGATGGTGTTGCGCGGGGTGAAGGCCACGGGCATTGTCACCGGCGAGTGTTCCTCGGCCGCGCTCTGGCCGTTCGCCGCTTGCCAGCGAAGACTGGTCACATCGTTTAGCGTGCTGCTGTTCCATCCCATGAAGTGGCAAAGTGAAGAGCACGTGCAAATCACCGAGGCCGCCGAATGGGCCAGGCATTTCGAGCGGCTCGAGACCGACATGGATACCCTGCTCGCCGAACTCTTTGGCATTTCCGCGCAGCACATTGCCCAATGGGTCCGGCCGGGGCGCTATGTGTCGGGGCAGGAATTCGCCGCGGCCGGACTCGCCGAGTTGATTCCGCTGCGTTCGCGGCTGATCGAAGCCAAGAATGGCGCCCACGACCGCAAAAAGCGGCCCACTCCGGCGCGATGAACCGCGCCGGGGCGATGCCGGCGATTGCCATTCCGCCACCCGTCGGGCCCCCAGTTTTCTCCAATCGCCGTGCTTTTGCGCCAATCTGCAGGCAGACTGCCGCTTGCGACCTCGGGGTTGGTTTCTATAATTCAACCATTCACTGAATTGATTGCTTCAGGCTGAACTTGCCGCAAGTGGGGGGGCTTGTCCCCCGGCATTGGTTGTCATCGCCCCGGCGACGACACGGCAAACCCGGCTTGCGGTTTCCCCAGAAAAGAGTGTTGGCATGGGCGCCCTGCGAGGATTTGGTAGCTGGTTGAAAGACGTGATCGATGCGGTCCGCTCCGTGGGGCAAGGGCTGGGGATCACGTTTGGCTACTGGATGAAAACATATAATCCCGAACGCGGCACGTTCGCGGAAAAGTTCGAGTACCCCGAATTGCCGCTGGCCGTGGCGCCCCGGTACCGGGGATTCCACAGGTTCGATCTCACCACCTGCATTGCTTGCGACCAGTGCGCGAAAGCGTGCCCCGTCGATTGCATCTACATTGGCAAAGAGCGATCGACCCAGGGCAAGGGTTTCAAGGTGACGGGCTTCACCATCGACTACTCCAAGTGCATGTTCTGCGCCCTGTGCGTCGAACCCTGCCCCGTGGACTGCATTTTTATGGGCTCGACCCACGACCTGAGCTGCTACAGCCGCGATGGATGCATGGTTGACTTCTCGCGATTGCCGCTGGAAGTAGCCTGGGGGCGGGCAACACTCAACCCCACGGCGGTTTCCAGTTCCAAGGTCATTGTCGAACCGGTGCACGGCGGCCCCAATCCCTGATCGATTGCTCACCCCTGTTGGCTGCAAACATGGCTCACGAAATTTACTTGCCGCAGAAGCTCTTCACGCCGAAAGAAGCCAACGCGGCGCTCCCTTTGGTTCGGGCCATTACCACCGACCTGGTGCAGTTGTCTCAAGACGTGATTCAACGTCGGCAGCGGCTGGCCCTGCTGCTGGCCGGCCGCGGCGAAGGACCCACCGACGTGTACGGTGAAGAACTCGAGCAAATGCAAGCCGAACTGGAAACCGACGCCGGCCAACTCGAACAATACGTCGAAGAGCTTCGCGAATTGGGTGTAGAACCCAAGAGCGGACCCGCGGGGTTAATCGACTTCCCCTGCATGCTCGACGGGCGATTGGTATTTCTCTGCTGGCAGTTGGGCGAACCTGCCGTGAAGTACTGGCACGATATCGATGCCGGGTACGCCGGACGCCAGGAAATACCCGAGGTCGCGGATCGCAATTAGCCGCTTCCATTCCGCGCTGGGTCAATCCAATCGCGGCAATTCCACCCCGGCTTGCCGCAATTCTTCTTGGGCAACCCAGGCGGCAACGGCCACGTCTTCCATGGCCATGCCCACCGACTTGAACAGCGTAATGTCCCCGGCGTTATCGCTGCGCTGCTGCGATTCGGTTCGCGCTGGTTGAGGAAGTCCTGCGACCACGTCGGCCAGATTTTCGGCCTGGTCCCAAGAAAACACGCCTTGCTCCAGGGCAGCCACAAAGTCGCCCGCTTCGCGCTGGCAACAGGCAATGTCGTCGCATACCACCCGCGCGGCTCGGGCGACCGCGGCGACGTCCAATTCCGTCTTTTCCAGCCAGTTCGAACCCATCGCCGCCAGCAACGTACCCGGCGCCAGCCATTCGCCCTGTAGCACCGGCGTGCGACTGCTGGTGGCCGTCACCACCAGCGGCAGGTTTTCCGCCGCCTGGCGTGGCTGGGCGGCGGCGATCAGGCGGAAGGGAAACTGGCTCGACATCTGTTCCACAAACTTCGCCCTGCGCTCGGGCTGTCGGCTAAACACCACGACTTCGCGCAGCGGGCGCACGGCGGCGACCGCGGCCAATTGGGCTTGGGCCTGCCAGCCGGTGCCGAACAGGCCCAGGCGATCGGCGTCCGCGGGACTGAGATGCTTGACCGCCACGGCGGTGGTGGCCCCCGTGCGGATTTGTCCCAGCCGGTCGGCTTCGATCAGGGCGCGCAACGTGCCCGACGCCACGTCGTACAACCCGACGTGAAATTTGGCGCCGGCCTTGGTGGTGCTGTAGCACTTCCACCCGGCGAGTCCCAGGTAAGCGGCGGCGGCGCTCATGCTGTGCAGCACAAACCCCGGCGCCTGGCATCGCGCCCGCGGCACATTGTCCGCCTGGCCTGCCGCCCTTTGGCGAAAGGCTTCTTCCACCAGCCGCACGGCGTCGGGCATGGTCAGCCGGCGGCGAACGTCGTCTTCGGTCAGGTAAATCATGGTCGGCGATTGCGGTTGGGCAGGGCTGGTACTCTGCGCTCAAATTCTTCGCGGCTGGCGCAAATGATCGCCGCGTGGTACAAAGCCGCCAGGCCCGGCGCGAACGTTTGCGAAGAACCCGCCGCATAGTATGTGCGATACCGCTGCGCAGCGGCAGCGTCGTGGGCCAACCCTTCCGCCCATCGGGTTATGCCTGCGGGAGTGAACGGCACCTTGGGATAGGCCTGGCCGAATTCGTATTCCACCTCCCAGGCCGGCGCCTTCGCCGCCTCGCGCGATCGCCCGTTGTTGGGAGCCTCGTCGGATTTGCCGTCGGGTTCGCTGCCGGGCAGCGGCAGGCGATAGGTGCGATAGTCGGTAATCCTCGCCGTGCGCGGTTGGTACCGGTACACCTGGTACGCGGGATTGTTTCCAAAGACGGGGCTCACCGCCGGCGCCAATTTGCTCAGCAGCACGGGACGCCGATCCACCTGCGCCACGCGAAAATCATCCATGTGCGTGTGGCCCGCCAAAACCATGTGAATGGTGGAGGAATACCGCTGGGCCAGCTTCAAGAACGCGGCGAGGTCGGCCTCGCGCCAAAACGGCACCGCCGGGCGCTGGGCAGCAACCGCCTTCGCGGTTTCATATGCGTCGATGCCGGGCGGAATATGCATCAATAGCCATGCCGTTTGGCCATGGCGTTCCGCCGCCGCCAACTGCTCCTCCAGCCACCGCAGCACCTCGTCGCCGGTTTGCCGCGGTTTCGATTCGCAATCGTCGTGGTAGTCGATCGAGAAGAACACGCTGTTGACGCTGATTAGCCGCGCCCCTTTCACGCCCGGCAGCGGCGCCACGTAACAGCCATGCCGGCTGGCCGAGGATAGGAACTGCTTTCTTGCACCATCGTCCACTTGCAAGGCAGGCGCGAAAATCTCGGCGAAGTCGCGCAGGAACAGCCCTCCCGGTGTCAATTCGTAGTCGCCGCAAAATGAATCCTCGTTCCCCAAGGTGGGATAGAGCGGAATGCCGGGAAAGTGCCGCGCGATTTGTCCGGCGACAAACTTCAGCGAGTTGATCGTGAACTGGCTAAATACTTCTGGCTGCGTTTTGCGCACTCCAGGGGCCGCTCGATCGAAGGCTTCCTCCCAATCGTGGCTCAGAAAATCGCCGGCGCACAGAATGAAGTCGGGGCGGGGGCAGCGTTGCCTCGCGTCGGCCAGCGCGCTGGAGATCAAAGCCGCGTTGCTGTCCGACCCGCGGGCGTTGAAGCCCACCGGTTGCGATTCGGCCAGAATGGCGTTCCAGGCGGTGGCCTCGGCTTGCCGCAAGCGAGGGAACAATGCTGGATCGAAAAAGGGGTTGAAGTGAAAATCGGTGAACAGGAGAAACTGACCGGACGGCGTCGCCGAACCGTGCGGCTGTTGCGGCGGATTGGCGCCGGCCTGCGAAACGAACAGCGAGACAATGGCCAGCAGAAACGCCCAGGCTCGTATCATGCCGGGCAGGGAAGCAGGGGGGCGCAAGGTGTTCATGCCGCCGATTATAAGCAGGCGCGGCGCCGTTTGCGCGCGATTCCCGCGCCGTCTCGCTTCGCCTTCGCCAGGCAAAAGGCTACTTCTTCTCAGGTTCGGCTTTCTTGTCCATGCGGTAAATCCGCACCATGTTGTCGAAGTGGGCGACGGCCAACTGCAACTTGTCCGGGTGCATGTGCATGTCGCGGGCGGCCTTGGGTAGCTTGAATTCGTGGAACGGGTTGGCCGTGTCTTCTTTGTAGAAATAGAAGAATCCGCCGCTGCCTCCGCCGACCGCCGCGATCAAAAAGCCCTCGGGATGATATTCCAATCCCCAGGTGGCGCCGCGAAGTTCTTCCTTGGGGCGGTGGAACTGCACCTGCTTGCCCGCCTCCCAATCGATCACGGCCACGGCGGCAACGCCCACCCCGGCAAAGGCGTTGGTCACCTTGGTGATTCCGCCCAAGGCCAGCCGGGTGCCGTCGCCGTTGAAGGCGATGCTTCGCGCGCCTCCCATGTCGGCATGGAAAGTGGTGTCGTACTTGTGCAGCTCTTCGACCTTGACTTCCCGCTGCTCGGCGCCGTCGGCCACGGTCCAATGCTTTACAACCCCCTTCAGGTCGCAGGAAACCAGGTCGGTTCCCTGCGGATGAAACGCCACGTTGTAAACGTGCGACTCGTGGCCAGCCAGCTCGCGCACGCACTCGCCGTTCTCGGCATTCCATAGTTTGACCAGGTTGTCGTTGCCCGCCGTGGCAATGAGTTGGCCGTCGGGGCTTACCGCCAGCGCTCGAATCCAGCCATTATGGGCGTCAACGGTTCGCAGCGGCTTGGGAGATTCGCTCTTGGGCTCGGTCTCGTGCCACAGCAAGCGGCCGTCGTATCCGCCGGTGTAAACGGTTTGGCCGTCGGCCGAGAACCCAATGGCCCGCACCCAACTGTCGAATTCCTGGCCCGACAGCTTCTTGCCTGTGGCAACTTCAAACTGTTGCACCGTGCAATCTTGGGCCGCGGCAAACAGGTAGCGGCCTTCGGGATCGAACCGGCAGGCAATGATCGGGCTGTCGTGAACCAGTTCGGCGGCAGCATGCGTTAGCTTGGGATCGGCCGGGTTCATGGGAAAGATTCCTTGCACGGGGAAAAGTCAGCCGCGGGTGCGGGGAGAACAAACCACGTGCGCCGCGCGGCAACCAGGGCCGCGCGGCGCACAAGTGGAATTACTGCCTCGAGCCGGTGGGGTCCATCTTAGGCGAGCAACTCATCGATGGCCGAGGCAGCAGGATCGGCGACGGGCATTTCGCGCCCGTTCAAGTAAAACGACGCCGTGGGATTCACGCCCACCGCTTTCAGGTACGTGTGGAACAAATGCCCATGATCCACCTCGCGATCGGCGACCGCGGTGCCGTTGGCGTTGGTCTTGCCAATCGCCGCGCCGTGCTGGAGTCCGCAGCCGGCCATGGCAACGCTCCAGGCGGTTCCCCAGTGATCGCGACCGTAGCGCTCGTTGATCTTCGGGGTGCGGCCAAATTCCGACATCACCACCACCAGGGTTTTCTCCAGCAGTCCGCGGTCGTGCAGGTCTTGCAGCAGGAAGGCAAACGTGGCGTCGAATTCCCCCAACTGTTCGATGTGATAGTCGAAATTCTCGTGATGGGTGTCGTAGTTGGTGTGATTCACCTGAACGAACGACACGCCCTGTTCGATCAGCCGGCGGGCGAGGAGGCAATGCCGGCCGAAGTCGTGGGAGCCGTACTTTTCCTTCATGGCCTCCGGTTCTTTGTCCACTTCGAACGCCTCGCGACGCTCCATCAACCGCTGAGCCTGCTCGAAAGAATAGGTATAGGCTTCGGTGTCGGCCGTGCGGCGCCGCTGGACAAAGCGGTCGCTGGCGCGCCGCCGCAACTCATTCCGCGCCAGATCGTCAAGCGCTTCCAGCGTGCTGGGGCGCAGCGAATTCTGCGGGGCATCGCCGCCGCTGAGCGTCAGGCTGGCGTACTTGGGTCCCAGGTACGCGGCGTCCTTGTTGTTCACGCCGCCGCCTCGAGACGCAATGCGAATGAAGCCCGGCAACGGGTTCGATTCGTGTGTGAGCAGCTTCGAAGCCACCGAGCCCAAGTGCGGGTACACCAGGGCCGGGGTTTCCCGGCGGCCGGTTTCCATGGCCACGCGGCCCTTGGAGTGGTTGTTCTCCTTGGTGTTGATGCTCCGCACCAGCGCCATGTGATGCATTTGCTGGGCGGTGTGGGGCAGCAACTCCGAAATGTGAATGCCGGGCACCGACGTCGGAATCGCCCGGAACGGTCCGCCCGTGTCGGTCTTGGGTTTGGGGTCCCAGGTTTCCAGTTGGCTCACGCCGCCCGACAAGAACACCACCAGCATGTGCTTCTGGTCGCTCTCCAGCTGCTTGGCAACCGCCGGATTGGCGAAGGCCGAAATGCCGGCGCCCGCTCCCAGGCCGGCGAGACCTCCCATCAGGGCGCCTCCCAAGAAGTTGCGGCGGGCGATCAGGTGTTCCTGCGAACTGCACGCATAGTTGCATTTCATCGATTCTACTCCTGTGCAGGACAAATCGGGAGGTTCGTACAGCGCCCAACTCCATCTGGCTTGCGAGCCGTTTGCTGCAACTTTGAAGTTCAAAAAATTAGAAAAAGAACGTCAAACGTTAGTGGTTAAACCGGAACTCCGACGACGCCAGCAAGGCCCACGCCAACTGCTGCAGGCCTTGAACGCCCGAGCCCGCCCGCTGCTGCAAGTATTCCGTCGCCTCGGCCCGTTCGGTTTCTTCGGGCAATCGCGTTAAAATCGCCAGGTAAATTTCGTCGATCGCCGCTTGCACGTCTTTAACCGCCGACAAGCGCTCGATCAGGTTGCCGCTGCGGGGGTTGAGCCAGGTTTGAACCTGGGCGCCGTTGTTGAAAAACAACGCCTGATGCACCGTGGCCTGGAAGTCCTGCTCGGGCTCGCCAGCCGAACTTCCGTAGAGTGTGATAAACTGCGTCACACTCCCCTTCAGCGCGTTATAAACGGCGGCTTCGAGCAACTTGGCCCGCAACGTCTCTCGTTGGGGATCCTCCGGAGCGAGGTCTGCTAGCCGAGGGTCTTTGTCCACCTTGGCCGCTTGCGAGCGGCGTTCAATCCCCGACAGTCCGGTCGCTTCCATCAGGCTGAATGCAAATTGCTCGGGCGACAGCGGCTTGAGCAGCGCCACCGCATAGCGCTCCGGCGATGCTTCCTCGTCCGTCATCCCCACTGGCATCAGGCTGCTGCGCTGATACGTGTTCGAAAGCGCCAATTCTCGGATCATGTATTTCACGTCAAACTGGTGATCCACCATCGCCTTGGCCAACCGGTCGAGCAACTCGGGGTGCGACGGCGGATTGTCCTTGTGGTGCAGGTCGGGCGTATGGACCAGGCCTCGCCCCATCATCAAATACCACAGGCGATTGGCAATGTTGCGATTGAAGCGTTCCTGGCTGCCATCGGTTGCCCGCAAGGCCAACTGCTCGCGGCGGCTGAACTTGGGAACCCCCGCCACCTCCTTGGTCGGCTCGGTAACGTAGGCTTCCTTTTTGTCGAAGGTAGGCTCTTCCAACACTTCGCCGTCGGGCAAACGCGGCTTGAAGTCTTTTTCGTCCACGCTGGAATCGAAAACCGACTTGTAGGCCACCTCGCCTTCGGCTTTCTCGGCGAAGTACGACAATTTGCTCTTTGCGTCCACGAACACGTAGCTGCGATTGATAAACGCGTAAATCCCGTAGTAATGCGACTGGTAATAGTCGCCAATCACGGGGTGGTCGTGGCACTGGGCACATTGCAAATCCATACCCAAGAAGAGCCGGCCAATGTCGCGGGTGAGCCCGTCCAGGTCGCCCCCGCGATCGAGATAGAACTTTGCCGCGGGCCGCTGCTCGTTGCCGTCCGCTCCCAGGATTTCTCGGGCCAGCACGTTAAACGGTTTGTTTTCGGCAAATGACTGCCGCAAGTATTCTTCCCACTCGGCCGAGGGAATCGCCGCGCCGCCGCGCCGCTCCATCAACATCACGTCGAACGCCTGCTGCATTCGCCGCGGAAACTCGGGCGACTCCAGCAAACGATCGATCAACGTTTCGCGCTTGTCGGGCGAATCGTCGGCGAGAAATGCTTGCGCCTCTTCCACGGAAGGAATGCGACCGGCCAGGTCGAGAAACAGCCGACGCACAAATTCCTCGTCGCTCGCCAGCGGAGCGATTTTCTGGCCAGCCAGCGGGCCCTCGATCGCTCGATCGATCCAAACGTGCAACAGGTCCGACGTGGGCGCGGATTCCACCTCGTCGGCGCGCGCAACATCAACCGGAAAAACCAGCAGCGCCATCAGGGATAACCAGCTTGCAACAGACGCGCAAGCGGCGCCATGCAAGCAAACGCACCGGCGAGGCAGCGGCATAGGCATGAAAGTCGGGCCTCTCGTAGGCGGTGGGCAGGAGTTGTAGGCGGGGTGGATTGCGATGGATCAATCCGAGGAAGGAAAATCGACTTCCCCAACCGACTCGTTTTGGAAACGCCGGTCCACAAGGCGAAGCTTATCCATCCAATCGTGATTATGTATAAATGAAATCCCCCTCGTGGGTCAAGCGAATTTCGATAGAATAAAACCCCCTCAAAAGAAGGGGTGTTGCCCGGAACTCGTATTCGCGCCCCGGGACATTTGCGACATGATATGCCTTTCGTGCGCCTGCCCTGGCCCACGAGCGGCGCCCCTGCTCGTCGTCGAAGATGCTGCTGGGAACGCACGCCGCGCACGTTTCGCACGGTACGGTGCCATCGCGCCGTTCGCGGTGGGGCGCAGGGCAATCGTTCAAGGAGGAACGTGCCATGGGGGCGTCTGGCAACTGGGAGCTGATCGACGGTCGCGGCTTGGGCGGCGATTGGCCCTGTTATGTGGTCGCCGAAATCGGGCAAAACCACAACGGCTGCATGCACACCGCCCGGCAGCTCGTCGATGCCGCAGCCGCGGCGGGCGCCGACGCCGTCAAGTTTTGCAAACGCGACTTGGCCAGTGAACTGACCCGCGATGCCTTTCAGCGGCCGTATCTTAGCCCGCACAGCTTCGGACCCACCTACGGCGAACATCGCCGGGCCCTGGAACTGACGCGCGAACAGCATTCCGAACTCAGCGATTATGCCGCCCGCCGCGGTATCACGTACTTTTCCACCGCCTGCGATCCCCGGAGCGTGGAAGACCTGGAACTGATCGAAGTGCCGTTCTACAAAGTGGCCAGCCGCGACCTGACCAACCTGCCGCTGCTGGAATGCATCGCCGCAACGGGCAAGCCGGTGATTCTGTCGTGCGGCATGGATGGCCTGACCGAGATCGAGCGGGCAGTCGCCGTAATCCAACGTGTCCATTCCAAGCTGGTGCTGCTGCAATGCACCAGCGCCTATCCCACGGAAGATTGCGACGTCAATCTCCGCGCCATGGCCACCCTGGCTGCGCAGTTCCAAGTACCCGTTGGCTACAGCGACCATACCTTGGGAGACGCCATCGCCATGGCGGCCGTCGCCTTGGGCGCGGTGGTGATCGAAAAACACATCACGCTCGATCGAGCCCAAAAAGGGAGCGATCACGCGTGCAGTCTTACGGTCGATGAATTACCGGGCTTTATTGCCAACCTGCGCCGCGTTGAATCCGCGCTGGGCGACGGCGTGAAACGCGTTCCCGACTGCGTGGCTGCGGCCAGGCTCAAGCTGGGACGATCGCTCGTCAGCCGGTGCAGCATTCCCCGCGGCGTGCGCGTGACCGAAGACATGCTTTGCCTGAAATCGGCCGGGCGAGGGTTGCCTTGGCACGAGCGGACGCTGCTGGTGGGCCGCATTACCCGCCGCGACATTCCCGCCGATTCGTGTTTGCTGCCGGGCGACGTGGAATAGTGCTTTTCTCCTCTGTGCAGAAAGATATTGAGATGATGCCACGCATTCGCATTGTGATTCAAGCGCGGATGGGCTCGGTTCGGCGGCCCGGCAAAATTCTCGCCTCGCTGGGAGGATCGCCCATGCTGGCACACGTGGTGCGGCGGATGGAAAGCGTGGCGGAGTATCTGCCGTTGCAAACCATCGAATGCTGCGTGGCCACTACCGATCTGCCCGAAGACGACCCCACCGTGGCTTGTTGCGACCAATTGCAGGTTCCCTGTATCCGGGGCTCGGCCGACGACGTGCTGGGTCGCTACCTGGTTGCCACCGCCGACATGGCCGAGAACGAACTGGTGATTCGCGCCACGGCCGACAATCCCTTGTATTGCGCCGCCCGCACGGCCGACCTCATCTCCCACCATCTGCGGCAAGCGAACGACTACACGTATATCCGCGATTTGTCGCATGGCGTGCCCGAGATCATGGGTGTGGCCGCCTTGCGCGGGGCCGCGATCACCCGCGACCCCTATTGCCGCGAGCACGTGACTCCTTTTTTGCGGATCTGCCCCGGCGCGCTGCAAGTGGAAGAACTGCCGCCGACTTGGCGAGGTATGCGGCCGCATATCCGTTTGACGGTCGACACGCCCGACGATATCACCCGGCTCGATCGCATTCTAAAAGCGTTCGCGCATCCGACGCAGGTTCCGCTCGATGCCGCGTATCGCATGGCCGAAATGCTGCAATTGCAAGCAGAGGAAGCAGCGCGACGCTCCTTGTCCGCGGCATGATTTCACGCCCACCGCACAAAAATCTCCCCACGTGCCCCCGCCCTGGGTGCGGCAATCCGCCACCAACGGCAGCCGAACCAAGTTGAGCGATGCGCTTCACCTCGCAGCACTGGCGCCTTCGCATTCATCGCAATCTTGCGAAACTGCGGTGACTGCAATGGCAGGGAAGCCTTTGCCGATTCCGTCAATATTCCCGGTCGCGGTATTTCACTGAAGTTTGCCGGTTGCGGTGTCGATACCGAGTGTGCCGACTGTACTGCCTGGAAGGCTCTACCCGAGCTGCTGGCAGTCCGGTCGCGGCGGACCCCCTTTCGCCGAAACACTCGCTACCCGAAAAGGCGTGCTAACAGATGAGCCGTGAAGCAAGAAGTTATTGGGCATTCGCGCTGTCCTGGGTGATGTTCTATACCGGATGCGCGCCCAGCAGAACGTTCTACTTCTTTGAAGACGGCGATTTGTCCCATTACAAGGGCGTCGCTACCGAACTCGAAAGCCCCGACGTCGATAGCTGCACCCTCGACGAGGTGAAGTACGCCACCGCACCCATCTCGCTCGACAACTACGAGCAGATGAAGCCCGAAAACTTCTGGGACCTGTCGCTCGAAGAAGCGATGAAAATCACCCTCATCAACAGCAAGGTGGTTCGGCAGGTGATTGTGCCGGGCACCAGCGCCGCCGTGACGGCCGTGCCCGCCGTGCCCGACAACCTACTCCGCACCGCGGGCGCCGCGGGCGACGGGGTCACCACGGTGTACGATCCGGCCATTCAAGACAGCAACCCGGCCGGCGGATTCGGCGGCGTCGGCACCGAGGCCGCTTTGAGCGCGTTCGATGCCCAGTTGAGTTCCAGCATTTTGTGGAGCCGCACCGAACGGCCCCAAAACCGAATTCAAAACGAAGTCGTCGACCTCTTCCAGCCCTTGGTCACCCAGACCGAAGCCGCCACCTTCCAGGCAGAACTGGCCAAGACCGGAGTCACTGGCGGACGCTTCTTCGCCCGCAACAACACCATTTACACGGGCAACAACATTCCCACGCGGGCGGTTCCCAGCGATTACCTCACCAACGTGGAAGTCGGCGTGAACCACCCCCTGTTGCAAGGCAACGGGGCGCTGTTCAACCGCATTGCCGGCCCCAACGCCCAGCCCGGCATTTACAACGGCGTGGTCATTGCCCGCATCAACAACGACATCACCCTGGCCGGCTTCGAGGCCAACATTCAGAACCTGGCCGTGCAGGTGGAAAGCGCTTACTGGGAACTGCACTTCGCCTACCGGGCGCTCGACGCCGACCGCCGCGGTCGCGACGCCCTGCGCGATTACTACAGCAAGATTGCCGCCAAGCGCGAGGTGGGCATTGAAGAGGGCGACGAAATTCCCTTCTCGCAGGTGCTCAGCGAATACTACAGCTTCGAGGCTCAACTCAAGTCGACGCTCCGCGACCTGCTCGCGGCCGAAAACCGCCTCCGCTACCTGATGGGCCTGGCGAGCAGCGATGGGCGGTTGATTCGTCCCACCGATACTCCCACCACGGCCTCGTACGTGCTCGATTGGAACGAAATCCACTGGGAAGCGAACAATCGCAACGTGAATTTGCGAGCCCAAAAGTGGGAAATCAAACGACGCGAAATGGAACTCATCGCCGCCCGCAACTTCCTCCTTCCCAGGCTTGACGCGGTGGCCCTCTATCGCTGGCTGGGGGCGGGCGACGACCTGCTCGATCCCAACGGCCGAGGCGTATTCCCTTATGCCGGCAGCAACGCCTTCTCGACCCTCACCGACGGCAACTTCCAGGAATGGGAACTCGGCTTGAATTTCAACATGCCGATCGGTTTCCGCCGCCAGTTGGCCGGCGTGCGCAACGCACAACTGCAACTGGCTCGCGAAAGGGCGATCCTGCAAGACCAGGAATTGGAAGTCTCGCACCTGCTGGCCGATGCCTATCGCGATCTGCAAAGCGACCACGAACTGGTGCGGGCTCGCTTCAACTCTTGGATGTCGGCCAAGCGCGAAACCTACTACGTTCGCACCCGCATCGAGGTGGGACAGGGCGTGCAGATTCAGGCGGGACGCGATCTGTATCGCGACCTCCGCGACGCCACCCGCCGCGAAGCTCAAGCCGAAAAGGAATACTATCGCGCCGTCGTCAACTACAACCGCTCCATCGCCAACGTCCACTTCCGCAAGGGAAGCATCCTCGAATACAACAGCGTTTACCTGGCCGAATCGCTCTGGCCCGGAAAGGCCTACTACGATGCCAAGGAGCGGGCTCGCGAACGCGACGCCGGGCTGTTCATCGACTACGGCGTCACCCGTCCCCAGGTGTTCAGCCGCGGACCGGTCGATCAATGCCCCTTTACGGGCGGTCGTCCGCCGGTCGACCAGTTGACGCCTTCGCCCGAGGAAATCTATCCCAGCGACGACGAAACCCAACAAATGAATTCGGCCGCTTCCCCCGCCACGTGATTCCCCGGCGAGTTGTTCTCGGGCGGCAGCCTCGACCTTGCGTCGCTCCGCCCGGCATGTCCGTGTCGAGTTCCTTCACGCGTTGTTCGATTTCGGCGAGCCACTCGTCGGAGAGCGGCGTTTCTTGGTCACCAGGGACCGAGCCAGCGAGATCTCCGATAAGGCAGATCTGGTCAGAACGGGAAGGCTGCGATGCAGCGGCCAAAACGGCGTCGTAATCGGTCATGGTGCTTTGCCTTGGCGGCCAGGGCGGACATGGCTCTGGGGCGCCATATTTTCCAGGCCGACCCGGCAAGCCTGGTTGAACACGGCGTCCGTTTCGTTTTACAGCAGCGCCATGCAAGGCCGAGGCAAGATACCTGCGTAATGCCGATGGTCAGCCGCTTTCCGTTTCTCGCCATATTTGGTAAACTGAAGGGGTCTTGCATTGGCTGCTGGCTGTGCGACCTAAGTTCTTTTGAAATTAAGGCATGCGTCGCGGCGGCCGCCTTGAAAATTCCGCTGCAAAGGACGCGCCTTGTCAACCGATTCCAACCCTCCCGGTGGGCCGCCCGTTCCGCCCGATCCCAACGGCGGCGGTCATAACCACGGCCGGATGATTGCCTGTTCCATCGAGGACGAGCTGAAGGACAGCTATCTCACGTACTCGATGAGCGTGATTGTGAGCCGGGCGTTGCCCGACGTGCGCGACGGTCTCAAGCCTTCGCAGCGCCGCATTCTGGTGGCGATGAACGACTTGAACCTCACGCCGGGGGCCAGCCGCGTGAAGTGCGCCAAAATTTCCGGCGACACCAGCGGCAACTACCACCCTCACGGTGAAGCCGTGATTTACCCCACGCTGGTCCGCATGGCCCAAGAGTGGAACATGCGGTATGTGCTGGTCGACAAGCAGGGCAATTTCGGCTCGATCGCCGGTTTGCCGGCGGCCGCCATGCGATACACCGAAGCCCGCATGTCGCCCTTCGCCGCGATGATGCTTGAGGATCTCAACCTCGACACGGTGGACTTCCTGCCCACCTACGACGAGCGCCGGCTGGAACCGACCGTGCTGCCCTCGAAGTTCCCCAACCTGCTGGTGAACGGGGCCGGCGGCATCGCGGTGGGCATGGCCACCAGCATTCCTCCGCACAACCTGGGCGAGATCTGCGACGCCCTGGTGAAGGTGATCGACCAGCCGGACGTTTCGGTCGACGAACTGCTCGACATCGTGCAAGGCCCCGACTTTCCCACGGGCGGGATCATTTGCGGCCGTGCCGGTTTGCGCCGCGCCTACCACACCGGCCGCAGCACCATCGTGGTACGCGCGCGATGCCATATTGAAGAAAACAAGGGCCGGCACCGGATCGTGATTACGGAGATTCCGTACCAGCAAAACCGCGATCGGGTGGTGGAAAAGATCGCGCAACTGGCTTCGGAGAAAAAAATCGTCGGCATCGACGACGTGCGCGACTACAGCGATTTGAAAGAGCCGGTCAAGATTGTCGTCGACCTGAAAAAGCGAACCGACAAGGGCGACGTCGATCCCGAGGTGGTGCTCAACCAGCTTTACCAGTATTCCATGCTGCAGGATACGTTCTCGATCATCCTGCTGGCGCTGGTCGACAGCAAGCCGCGCGAGCTATCGCTCAAGGAACTGCTCGACGAATTCATTCGCCACCGGCTGACCGTGATTCGCCGCCGCACGCGGTTCTTGCTCAACAGGGCCTACACCCGCAAGCACACGGTGGAAGGCCTGCTGCTGGCCTACGCCAACATCGACGAAATCATTCGCATCATTCGTACCTCGAGCACCCAGGCCGAGGCGAAGGAACGCCTGCTGGGCATTGAGTGTCCCGCCGCGATGATGCGCGAGGCGCTGGGGCCAGAGGGTTTTGCCAATTTTGAAGCGGAACGTGGCGCCGCCGACGTTTACTACCTGACTCCGGTGCAGGCCGACGCCATTTTGCGGATGACCTTGGGCCAGTTGGTCAACCTGGAACAAGAAAAGCTCGGTGAAGAATTCCGCAAGTTGATGGAGCAGATTACCGAGTACCAGCGGATCTTGTCGGACGACGCCAACATGCTGGCGATCATCCGCGACGACTTGCTCGAAATTCGCAAGAAGTACGCCGACGAGCGCCGCACCGAAATCAGCGGCGAAGAAATCGGCTCCATGGACATTGGCGACCTGATCCCCGAAGAGTCGATGGTGGTCACCATCAGCCACTCGGGCTACATCAAGCGCACGCCGGTGAGCACCTACCGCGCGCAGCGGCGCGGCGGCAAGGGCATGAAGGGCGCCAAGACCGAAGAAGAAGACCCCATCGAACACCTGTTCGTGGCCAGCACCCACGCTTACCTGCTGTTCTTCACCAACTTCGGCAAGGTGTACTGGCAAAAGGTGTACGACCTCCCCAACCTGGCGCGTGATAGCCGCGGCCGCGCCGTGGTGAACCTGCTGAATCTGGCCGAAGGCGAAAAAATCGCCGACTGCCGCGCGGTACGCGAGTTCGACAAAGGCCGCTTCCTCATGATGGCCACCCGCCAAGGGCTGATCAAAAAAACTCCGCTGGAAGCCTATGGCCGACCGTTGCGCGGCGGCATCATTGCCATCAAGCTCCGCGAAGGCGACGAATTGGTCGACGTGGTGATCACCGGCCCCAACGACGAGGTCGTGATCGCCACCGCCAAAGGCATGACCATTCGGTTCAAGGAGTCCGACGCCCGATCGATGGGCCGCAACACCTCGGGTGTGAAGGGCGTGACCCTGACCAAGGGGGATCGGCTGGTGGGCATGGTGGTGGCCGACCCCGAAGCCACGCTGCTCACCGCCTGCGAAAACGGTTACGGAAAACGCACCCCGTTTGGTCCCAACAGTGAAGCCGACGCTTCCGAATCCGATGCTTCCGAACTGGATGAGAACGGCTCCGAGTCCCTCGACGCAACCGACGCCGGCGAATCGGCCGAGGCCGGCGAGCCAGACGAAGGCGACGGCGACGGCGAACTGGGGTCGAACATGAAGTACCGCACGCAGCGCCGCGGCGGCAAGGGGGTTCGCGACATTAAGACCACCAAGCGCAACGGCCCGGTGGTCAGCATCGTCTCCGTCAACGACGACGATGAAGTGCTGATGATCTCCGCCCGAGGCAAAATCCAGCGCATTGCCGTGGGCGAAATCAACACCATTGGCCGCAACACGCAGGGCGTGCGAATCATGGGCCTCGATGAAGGCGACACGCTGGCCGCTGTGGTTCGCGTGCCTCGCGACGACTCGGCGAGCGACGAAACCGGGGGCGAAGAGCCACAAGCATCGACCGCGGGCGATGCGCCGGCGGAATCGGGCGAATAGCCCGTGCGTTCTCAGGTGAACGCGAAGCGTGCTTCGTTGAACACCATGGCGTTGGCCGGCGGTGTGAACGGACGTTTTGACTGGACCGATGTTCGAGGTTGGCCGGCAAATTGGTACTGTAATCCTCTCGCATCGCCCGTTCGCGCGGAGCCGCTCTTGCTGTGACAGACAAACGCGCCCTGGTAACCGGCATTACAGGACAAGACGGCGCCTACCTTGCGCGGTTCTTGCTCACCCAGGGCTACGAGGTCCACGGGATGGTGCGCCGCAGCAGCAGCGAAAACTTTGAGCGCATCGCCGCCGTACAGGACCAACTGCATTTGCATCAGGCCGATTTGCTCGACCAGCTCTCGATTGTGCGGCTGATCGACGAAGTGCGCCCCCACGAGGTGTACAACCTGGCCGCCCAAAGCTTTGTGCCCACCAGTTGGAACCAGCCGCTGTTGACGGGCGAGTTCACGGCGCTGGGCGTGACGCGGATGCTCGAAGCCATTCGCCTGATCGATCGCGGCATTCGCTTCTACCAGGCGTCGAGCAGCGAAATGTTCGGCCACGTGCTCGAAGAGCCGCAAAACGAGCAAACCCCGTTCTGGCCCCGCAGTCCTTATGGCGTGGCCAAGGTGTACGGCCACTGGATCACCGTCAACTACCGCGAAAGCTACAAGCTGTTCGCTTGCTCGGGCATTTTGTTCAATCACGAATCGCCGCTGCGGGGCAAGGAATTCGTTACCCGCAAAATCAGCCATACCGTGGCGCGGATCAAGCTCGGGTTGGCGAGCGAATTGCGACTGGGAAATCTCGACGCCCGCCGCGACTGGGGCTTCGCCGGCGATTACGTGAGGGCGATGTGGCAAATGCTCCAGCAGCCCGAGCCCGAAGACTACGTGATTGCCACGGGCGAGCAGCACTCGGTTCGCGAATTTGCCCAGCGGGCATTCGAGCACGTGGACCTCGACTGGCACGATTACGTCGTGGTCGATCCGGCGCTGTTCCGGCCGGCGGAAGTGAACACGCTGCGCGGCGACGCCAGCAAGGCTCGCCGCAAATTGGGCTGGACTCCCAACGTCACCTTTCGCGAGTTGGTGGCCATGATGGTCGACGCGGACTTGAACCTGCTGGCCGTCGGCTCGCGCTCGGCAATCAAGCGACCCTCCGACGAAACCCGGTAGGCACGGGCTCCCGGGACGATGGAAAGCCGAAATCCTTGGCTCGCCGATGGGCTTGATTGGCCGCTTAGAGCACTTCGCTGATCACGTGCCCTTCATCGAGCAGGTACTGCGGGCGTCCCGTCGGATCGACCAGCGTGGTCTGGCTGGCGTCGATACCTAGCGTGCGGTAGAGCGTGGCGAACACGTCTTTGTAATGCACCGGCCGGCTGCGAACCTCGGAGGCGGTGCGGTCCGTGCTGCCAATGATCTGGCCGCCGCGAATGCCACCGCCCGCCAAGAGCGCCGGGCCGACATTCGGCCAGTGGTGGCGACCGCCGGTCTTGGTGTCGATCTTCGGTGTGCGGCCAAACTCGCCCCAGACCACAATCGCCACGTCGTCGAGCAAGCCGCGTTCCTCCAAATCTTCGATCAGCGCCGCCAATCCAAAATCGAGCGTCGGCAGCAGCAGTTGTAACCGCGGGAAGTTGTTCGAATGCGTGTCGTAATCGCTGAACGAAACGCTCACGCAACGCACGCCCGCCTCGATCAACCGCCGCGCCATCAGCAGCTTTTGCACGCTCCGGGGCTCGTCGCTGGTGGTGTGCCGCTGGGTAATCGCCCCCTCGGGTACCGAGAATCGCTGCAAGGCGCGGGGATCTTCCTGGCTGAGGTCGAGGGCGTCGGCAAACCGGCCCGAGGTGAGGATGCCCACCGCCTGGCGGGTAAATTGATCCATGGCGTCCATCATGCCGCTGGCATCCACCTCGCGACGAATACCGTCCAGTTGCGACAGCAGCTCCACGCGATTCGAAAGCCGGCGTTCGCTCAAACCGGCAATCAACTTCAGCTCGGTGGTGTGATGCTCTCCCTTGCGGGCGAGTTCGCCCACCATGCCGGGCTCCAGTTCGCGGGCGAACATCGAGTTCATGTCGGGGCGGAACGGGCGAAACGCCGGGCCGAGAAAACCGGGCCGGGCGCTGTCGCGCACCAGGGGCCGCCCTTGCATCATGTCCACAAACGAGGGCGCCACGTCGGCCGACGATCCACGCAGCTTTGCCACGATCGATCCCATCGCCGGACGCCCGCCCAGCGATTGCAGGTCTTGCATGGCAAAACCGCTTTGGCATTGAAACCCATCGTGCCGACCGGCCGATCCCACCAGGCTGCGAATGAATGCGAACCGGTCGGCCATGGCCGCCAGCCGCGGCATCAACTCGCACACTTGAATGCCGGCTACGTTCGTGGCAATGGGCTGATACTCGCCGCGAATTTCGATCGGCGCCTCGGGCTTGAGGTCGATCATGTCCATGTGCGGCGGACCGCCGTCCAAATGGATGTTGATGATCGCCTTTTCGCGGCTGGGACGGCCCGTCGCCGCCTCGGCGCGTAGTAGTTGTGCCAGCGTCAGTCCTCCCACTCCCATGGCGCCCGCGGTCAGCAATTGGCGGCGGTTCACTTGGCCATTGGCCCCGACGGTCTGCCCAAAGATATTGAACATGGCGGGCGGGCTCCTCACAGGTGGGATGGACGGCAATCGACAATCGTTTCGGACACCGTTGGCCACCACGCCGCGAATCGCGGAGAGGCCGAAGGCACTGTTTTTGTCGGCAGCCGGAAGGCGTTGATCCGGGACGACGCCGGCGGCGTCGTGATCTATAAACGGCAGTGGATGGATTCTAGAAGAATACTGCCCCTGTGTCGAGAGAAATCCCGCGGAACGCTGGGGGACGCCAATTCTGACGACGATTACGAGGAGGCATCTTGCTGCGGCGATGCCTGCTTTTCATCCACCGGATTCGCGGCGAGGGCGTTCGCACTGTCGCGCAACACTTGCGCCCCGTGGAGCGTGTCGTACACATCTTCAAACCGAATCATCTTTCCTCGCTGGAACGTCATGCGATTGGAGATCATCATCGGTTGCTTCAGCGGAACACCAATGGGATGCAGCCACGATTGCCCCCACACAATCACGTCCTTGCCTTGGGCCAGGTACGAATAGCAAGCGGTGTGGTCGTGATTGGCTGGCGCCTGCAATACCGAAAAAAAGACGCCCACCATTCGTTCCACCTCGGCCAGGCCGCGGTGTTCGCCAGCGAAGGGGATCACGGCGGGATCGCCCGCCACGCGGAAGACAACGTCGTCGTCCAAGAAGTGCCGAATTTTCTCGAAGGCATGCTTCTGGTGAACGTAGATTGCGTTGACGTACTCCTTCGCCAGCGCCACGTTGTCGCTGATCAGGTCTTCCAGGTAAATGCGGTCATCGTCTGTTGAGAGCGTTTCGGCGAGAATCTCAATCGCCGCCCGTGAAATCGGACGGCCCGATTCAACCTTGCTGATCAGCCGTTCGCTGTAGCCGGACTTTTCCGCCAGCACGTGTTGCGTCCATCCCTTGCGCTCTCGCAAGTACACCAGCAGATCGACATTGCAACGATAGGACCGCTTCCATGGTCGCTGTGATGAATCCAATTTTTTGCCCTCACCATGCACGAAGCCGCCTCTCAAAGGGGGGGAAGTAGTCGCCACCTTATTTTTGCGGGCAGGGCAATGCAACCCGCAACCGGCACTCCTTGGACGCAGTGTGTCGCAAGTGATTGATATCAAATTAGTTGCGAACAATATTCATTTGCGGAAATCGGGTGGATTTTCGTGCCGCGGCGCAATCGTGCGCCTTGCGTTCGTATTTTCCGGCCATCGCCGGAAGTACGCTGGCAGTGATTGTTGAAAGTGAGCAGGGATATCTCCGCTGGCTTCCCCAGTCGAAGGGGCATGTTGCTCGCGGCAGGGAATCGCACGATTTCCCCACCGGTTGAACAGCACCACAAGACGCAAGCAATCGAATGGGCCGTGCCGGTCGTGGCATGCATGGCCATCATTGTTTCTGGTGTGAGACCAGTATCAGGCAACACCATCGCGGGACAAGGCACGCTCGGTGGCACTTCGCGTTATGGCCGGGGCATACACGACACCGGGGTAGGTCGTGGGTTATACGTCGAATGGCAGCGCCGAGCGCGCCTTCCCGCTTTTTATTGGTCCGGCGCACAACCGAAGTGAACGACTGCCCGCCGCTTATGGCGGCGGGGCGTCGTCTTCACCATCTCCCCGGATGGCCCGTTTCTTATCGTGCGAATCCCTACGCCCGCGTAGCTCAGGCCAGATTTCTCTTCACGTCGGTGAAAATGCCGTACATCACGTCGAGATACTGCTGGCACTCGTCGACCGGCATGGTGAGCGGAGGGCTGACGCGAATGACCTTGCCGGCCAGGGCGCCGAGCAGGTGGATGGCGCGGCCCGACTCGTCGCCCAGGTAGCACGCTTCGACGGCCTTGTTGGCGACTTCGGCAGCGGAATGATTGCCAATCGCGGCACACTCAATGCCCCACACCATGCCTTCGCCGCGCACGTGAGCCACCACGCCGGTTTCGGTAAGGCGAACCAGCCCTCGCTCGATGATCGGCGCCAACAGCGCGGCGTGCGCCAACACGTCTTGGCTTTCGAACTCGTCGAGCGTGGCCAGCACGGCGGCCGAAGAGAGCGGATTGGCGCTCCAGGTGTCCGAGCCTTCGCCATATTTCATGGCCGCGAACAAGTCGGCCCTGCCCACCGCAGCGCTCACCGGCACACCGTTCCCCAGGCCTTTGCCGAGGACCACAATGTCGGGTTCGACACCGTAATGCGTGAACGCGTACATTGGTCCGGTGCGGCCGAAGTTCGCCTGCACTTCGTCGAGAATAAATACCAGGTTGTTCTCGCGGCAAAAACGCTCCAGCAGTTGCAGATATTCTTTTTGCGGATGGTACGAACCGCCGCCGCCCAGGTACGGTTCGGTGATCAGGCAGGCCAGCCGATCGCCGTGTTCTTCCAGCAGTGATTGCAACTCGTTCTCGTACTTGGCCAGGTTGAGCGGTTGCTTGCGTTTCTCCAGGTTTTGGCATTCCTCCATGGGGAAGCTGATGAACCGCACACGGCGATCGCGCTCGGCGTCTTGCTCGCTGCCGGTGACGGCGCCGGCCAGGCCTTTCTTGCCGTGAAAACCAAACCGCGTGGCCAGAATGATGTCTTTGCCGGGCTGCTGATCGAGCGCCGCCCAGAGGGCCTTTTGAATGGCTTCGCTACCGCTGGCCGCCCACAACACCTGTTCGCACCGAGCCCCGCCCTCTTGGGCACGCAGGCTCGCCAAGAGCCGTTCGTTGGCCGAGGCCTCGATTTCGGTAGCCGCGTTGTACGCGGTGAGCGGCACCGCCGCCACGTATTCGCCCTGCTCGGCGGCCAGGTTGTTCAAACCCAGGTATTCAATCACCCGCCGCCACCACCGCGTGGGATTATGCCCTAGGTTGGCGACCAACACGCCCGACGTGAAATCGGCCAGCATCCGCCCTTCGGAGGTCCAGTGATAGCTGCCGGCGCTGCGGGCCACCACGGCCATGCTGGGCGTAAACGTTCGCAGGCAGTGCGGTTCGGTTTCGGCCAGGCGGCGGCGGTAGGTGTTCGATTGCTCCTCGCCACGATGCTGAATGGGAGCCGGAATGCGGGTGTCGATGGTGGCCATGGACGAAGTTCTTTCCCTCAAAACAAATGGATCGTTGGTGCGCCGGGCGGGCGTTGCCATGGGATCATGGCGGCGTGGACCACAGCAGGCGGGGGGCAAGAGCGCGCCGTTTCCACGAGCGAGGCGTCGCTTATCCTGCGCGTTTTCGGGACAAGACGCCCAGCGGGCGAGCGAGGTTCGCCTCGCCCTTCGCAGGCACGCAAAATGCCGCAGACCCCTCTAGATTAGAGGGGTCTGCGACGAAGTTCCACTGGTATTTTGGAGGGGATCGGTTTTTGGTCCCCTGAGGTTTTACGCGATTGCCGAAATTGAAGCGTTGGCAAGTCTCGAGCTCGCCGGCCCCGCGCGGGCGAGGGCGTTAGTTCTCGGCGCGTTTGAAGGCGGTGGCCGAGTGCGGGGCCTGGGTGCGCACCCGTTTTTGCACGTCGGTTTCGAGCACGCCAAAGGCCGCCTCGTGCCGCTGCACCGTAAGCTGCAGGGCCGCCAGCATGCGCTTGGCGGTGTAGTAGTTGAGCACGATCCGCTGATTGATCTTGATTGGCTCGGCCGCCTGACCAAAGGGATGGGCGTTCAGCCCGAAGTCGATCATCACTTCTTCCGGGGTGCCGGTCACGCGGCAGAAGTTGGTGTACGTGGCCACGGCGCCGGAATCGTCCACGTCGAGCCGCCGCGGTTGCATTTCAGAGGTCGGTTGGGTTTCCGTCGGCTTGGTATCGGTTGCCATCGTCGCAATCCCCCTGAGATGGGACTAGAGTGGATCTTCGAAACGGCCGCACCATACCCGTACCCTGCAATCCACGCAACGGAAGGATGGCACAAAAATCGCTCCGTGCGCGGCCTGGCATCCTCGCCTGCCAGCATTGACAGCGTCGACGAGGCCCCTTGCGGGACGAATCCGAATCACTCCACCGGTCCTTCCACGCCGCCGGTGAACTTTTCGTCGTTGGCGGCATGCCCCGTGAGTACTTCAGCGCGGTACCCGCCCCGGGCTCGGAAGTAGAAAATCAAGATCAGGTAGCACAAGAACATGATGCAGGGCAGGATCGCGATCTTGGCCAGCGCGGCTTGTTTCGACTCGCGCTCGACCGTGCGGATCGTTTCCAACTCCGCCCTGGCCGCTTCGAACGCCGCCCGTTGATCGGCCGGAACCGCCGCCGCAATCGCCGCCTCTTGTTGCTGCTTGAAGTCGGGCGACTGCCGTCGTTGTTCCAACTCGGCTTCCACTTTTCGCACCACGGCGAGTGCTTCGTTGGTGCGCGCCGCCCGCTCTTCCGCTCGCAGCTTGATCACGACCTGCTCTTGCTCGGCAAAAGCCTTCTCCGCCGCCGCTACCTCGGGCGAGGCGGGCGTCGCCTCGTTTGCTTCGTCCGCCGACTCGCTGCCATCGCGGGCTTCGGCCAACGCCAGTTTCAATTCCAGCAGCTTCGCCTCGGCCGCCGCCAGCGCAGAACGCGCTTCGCCCAACGGACGATAAGCGGCCTGGTCCGCCTCGGGCAGCGTCGCCAGCGCTTCGTTGAATTGTTGCTGCTGCACCGAGCGGGCGGGCGTGCTCACCACGGCATCGAGCGCTTGCACGCGCGTTTGACTCAAGGCTTCAAAGTTGATGAACGCCAAACGGTTCTGTTCCAGGTACCGATCGGCCAGTTGCGGATTGGCCGCGCGCAAGCCGGCGGCGGTGCCGGTGTCTTGCACATAGCCAATCAGCGGCGTTCCTAGAATACCCGCCGACAGCATGCCCACCCCGGCAATCGAGTTGAGCGTCAGCGCGCCGCCGCGGGGGAAACGCTCGGCCACCACGCCCAACGTGGTGGGCCAAAAGAACGTTTTGCCAATGCCATAACAGGTGGCGGCCGCGAAGATCATCGCCAACCCCGTGGCGTTCGACAGCCAGAACAAGCCCGTGGCAGCAATCGCCGCGCAGCAGCAGAGCAAACCCAGCGGCGAAATGCGATGCACGATCGGGCCGGCGAAAAACCGCAGCACAAACATGATGGCCGAGGTGTATACCAGCACCCAGGCGCCCCATTGCGTGGCCGTGCCGGCGGTGCTGGCCAAAATGTCGGTCATCAGCTTGCTGATCCAGTTGTCGGTGCCCAACTCGGTAATGGCCAGCGGGATCATGATGAACAGCAAGAACACAAAGATGGGATGGCCCAGCGCCGGCACCTGCGTGGCAAACGCCACCGTGGCCAGGGCCACGATCGAAATGATCGCCCACGCGGGCAGCGAAATGTTCACCACGCCGAGCACCTGCACCACGCCCAGCACCAGCATGGTGGTCACCACCAGGCAACTCACCACGCCAAACTCGCGGAGCATTTCCTTGTACGACACCCCGGCCGACACCCGCTCGCTCACCGGGAACTTCACCCCCAGCAGCAACACGCCATACAGCACGGTGGGAATCAGCACCAGGGCGACCTTCCATTGCCACATCAGCCCCGGCAGGTTCATAAACGTATCGTTCTGCCCCATGCCAATGGTGAGCAGGCCGCCAAGCACCAGGCCGCCGGGCCAGCCTGCGTGCAGAATGTTCAGCCAGTGCGTCTTGTTGTCGCTGTACACCGTGGCCACTACCGGGTTGATCACGGCCTCGACCGCCCCGTTGCCCAAGGCAAACAGGAACGTGGCCGCGTAAAACATGGCGTAGCTGTCGGCCGTGATGGTCATGAAGGCCGAAATCATGTGGCAGGCGAAGGCGAAGGCCATGGTGCGGCCGTAACCCAAGCGGTCGATCACCAGGCTGAATAAAATGATCGACACGGCGAACGGATACAGCCCCGCGCCGCCGATCTCGCCGATTTGGGTTTCGGTAAAGCCGAACTGCTTTTGCCAGTCATCGTAAATCAAAGCCCGAATGATGAAGCCAAACGCCGTGGCAATCAGCGACATGAAGCAGGCCAGGAACAAGCGGCCACGGCCAGCGACCAAAATCGGAGACGTCGACATGACAAACAATGCCTTCCACAGGATTTGAAATGGGAGCGCAGCCGGCGCGCGAGGATCAACCGAACACGGAAACCGCCTGCCCGACGTGGCCCGGCAACGCCGGCTCGGCGGGTCTCTTGCCAGCGTTTCCCCCTCCGCTGCAAGCAATGCTGCCACCATCGGCGGCAAGCCCGGAGTATACTGGCGGCCCAAGCGAAGTAAACCAATTGACCGCAGGTTGGCCCAACTTCTCCGCGGCCGGAGTCGTGCCCCCGTTCCGCCGTGCGGCAAACCGGGCCGAGACGCGCAACCAGTCACATTCTGCCAGAAGATAACTTGAACCACCGCAAGACTTCGCGCGGTCGCCAACAGGCAGAACGCCAATTGCGGATTGGCTCCCACGCACGGCCCAAATTCAGATGCCACTCGACAAGCGGTACTTACTGGGCCAATGATCTCGCGGCGCGAGCGCGGGGGCTGCCAAAACCGGTGTCGACACGGCCCCCGCCCTTGGGGCAGAATATGGCCCACCATCATGGCGCGTCTGCCATGAAAACATGCTTTCATGCCGATTCCAGGAGGACACCGGCCATGACTCACGGCAGCAAGGGTGGTTGTTCCAGCCGCGGCGGATTTGCTTTGACGCAACTGCGAACGCTACGAACAGCCTGCGCGCTGGTGGTAGCCTGCGGAACCATGGGGGCCCGACCGGCCTCGGTGCCTTCGCCGCCGATCGCGCTGGTCGATCTCAAACGCGTCTTCGAAGAAGACGCCGAGTTCCAACGGCGCATGTCCGAGCTCAAGAGCGCCGTCGAAACGGCGGAAGCCGAACTGCGCGGCAAGCAAGAGGAGATTCGCGCCATCCATCGGCGATTGAACGAAGCCAGCCTGGTGCGCGGCGAACGCGCGCAACTCGAAAAACAAGCCCGCGAGGCGACCGAGGCGCTGACCTTGCAGCATGCCCTCAGCAAAAAGGTCTTTCTGGAGCGCGAGGCCGCGTTGTACTTCAGTTCGTACCAGCGCATTCAAGCGGTGATTCGCAGTACCATGCACCAGCGCGGAATCGCGGTCGTATTTCGCTTCACCGACTTCGAGATTCCCAAAACGCCCGACGAAATCGGCAAACGACTCAATGCGCCGATCATTGCCTTCAACGAACAACTCGACATTACCGACGAAGTCATCGCCCGCTGCGCCGTTGCAACCAGGGCCCAGGACGGTGATGATTCGCCGGTTGAAGCTCCCTAGCACCGGGCAAGCACCGAACGACTCGGACCGCCGTCGCACGCGTCGAGGAGTGCATGCCCCGTTGTCTTCCACGATTGACATTCTGCCACACGACCCCGTCCCTTGACGCCCTCATCCCACAATCTCGATCTGTTGATTGTGGGCGCGAGCGCTCGGGCGGCGGCGGCCTCGGCTCGCAGGGCCGGAATGCGGATCGCCGCCTGCGACTTGTTTGCCGATCGCGATTTGGCCGCCTGCGGTTCCGCGACCCGTGTCTCCTCGTACCCGGCTGGACTTGAATCGTGGCTGCGGCAGCAACCCCAGGTTCCCTGGATGTACACGGGCGCCTTGGAAAACCACCCCGCCTTGATCGACGAAATGGCAACCAGCCATCCTCTGTGGGGGAACAGCGGCGAAGCGGTTGCCGCTGCCCGCGATCCCGCCCGGTGGTGCGCGGCCCTGACCCGCTGGGGCCTGCCGGTCATTCCCTGGTCGGCTTCCAAAGCACCGCCTGCCCGCGACGATGAATCATGGTTGTCTGCATGGTCATCCGCGCTGGCCATGCTCCCCGTTTCGCCTGCGGCTGCTGAGCTGTCGTGGCTGTTCAAGCCGCGCGCGTCGGGCGGCGGAATTGGCATTCGCCGCGCCGCCGACTTGGCAGCGCAGTTGCCTGCCAAGCCCGGCTTCTGGCAGCTCGAAATTGCCGGTCGCGCCTGCGGCGCCCTGTATGTGGCAGGGCCAACCCGTACCGCGTTGATCGGGGTCACCCGCCAACAGACCGGGGCTCGCTGGTGCGGGGCAAACCACTTTCAATATGCCGGTTCGATAGGTCCTTGGCCGCTGGATCCTTCGCTGCGAAATGCGTTCCAGCGGTTGGGCAATTGCCTGCGCAGCGGATTGGGTTTGCGCGGCATCTTTGGCGTGGATGCCATACTGACCGACGATGGGCAGGTTTGGACGGTGGAAATCAACCCTCGCTACACGGCCAGCGTCGAAGTGCTGGAAGCCGCGCTGGACCTGCCCGTGCTCGCCTGGCATGCGAGTGCCTGTCGTGGAGAAGATCCGCCCGAGTCGGCGCCCCTTTCGCGCACTTGGGCGGGCAAAGCCATCATCTATGCCAGGCGAAACTTCGTGCTTACCGCCGAAATCGCGGCCGCGATGGCCGACGCCGTTTGGCCTTGGCAACTGCCCGACGGCCACGATCGCGGGCGCCTGCTCTCCGGTTTGGCCGATCTTCCCGCCGAAGGCGAACAACTGCTGGCGGGCAAACCCATCTGCACCGTGCTCGCCCGCGGGCCTTCCTCCGCCGCAGTGGAACAGGCCCTACGGCGGCAAGTTCGCATTTGGGAAGGACAGTTTTATTCGGCTCCCGATCGTTCGTGACAATTGGCGTAAAGGTACGCTGCAGGTACAAACGCCGAGGCAGTGCGTGGGTGCGAACCCTATCAAGTCGAGTCGTTCACCAGTGCCACGCGAAAGTTGGTTCCTTCCCACCGGTTCGCTTCCGGCCAATAGAACGTGAACTCGATCGCGTCTCCCTCCGGCAGATCGGCGGTGCTCACGTCGGCCACGTGCATGCCCAACCCGGTATCGTGGCTATCGATTTCTTGAAAAGTCTGCCAGTCGTTGCCCGTCCAACGGAGGCGCGCTCGCGCCAGGGTTTCAATTCGAAGCGTACGTCCCCGCGATGCTTCGCGCAGCTTGTGGTTAAATCGCCAGATGCAAGGCGCCGGGGGTGGCGATCCCTCCAAGTATCTCGCGACCGTTTGCGGCGGCTGATCGAATACCCGACCGTCGCGCAGTGATCGCAGCAACTTGAGATGCTCGGCATGCGCCCACACCAGCGGCATGGCCGAACCGGCCGGTTGGCCAAAGCACAACTCCCGTTCGGGAATATCGGCCGAATCCCAGGTTTGCTCGGGCAACAACCCTTCCCCGCCCGCAAAGCCCTCCAACGTTTTCAGCAGCTTTTTGGCTTGCGCGCGATTGCCCGCGGCCAGTTCGTAATGGGCGCGCTCGCCGGTGAGCAGCGGCCAAACGCGGCCGATCCCGGTTCCATCGAAAGGGCTGCCGTCGGCGTTTTCGCCATAGCCGTCGTGGTTGTAGCGCCGCCAACCGGGGCCCGCTGGCAACTCGGCCCGCAACACCGCATCGATCACCTGCACCGTGTTCACCATCCGCGGATCGTCGGCAGCTCGCAGACCAAACCGAACCAGGGCCAGCGCGTCGGGGCTGACTATATCGACCACGCGGTGATTGCTGTCGTCGAGCGGGCGATTCTTGATTGCCACGAATCCCTCGAGCGGCGAGCCGGCGTCGGAAGCATCGCTGGCGCCGTCGCGCACGTAGTAGCCATCCACGCCCACCTCGCGCGCCAGATCGGTGCCGGTGGCGTAAATCCAACGGTCGAGCGACCAGAACCACGCATCGGCCGTTTGGCGCAAGTACGCGGCAACTGCTGGCTGTTCTGCCAGTTCAGCCAGTTCGGCCGCCGCCAACAAGCCCGCAATTTCGGCCGCCAGCGTGAAGGGCGAATAACCGGGGTCTTCTTCCCAGCGATCTTGCTGGGTGACGGGCCCGTTTTGCACCACAAACCTGGCAGCCGCGCGCACCATGGGCCAATAGGCTTTCGTGCGCTGGGCTGGCCAATCCAATTCGCGCCGGAGCATGTCGACCAGCAGAATGGGCAGCGCGGTTTCATCCATTTGCACCCCGTGCCAGTACGGTTGGCCATCGAGCCACATGTTCTGATTCCAATGCCCATCGGCTTCTTGCGTCGAACGCAAGAAGTCGAGCACGCGCACGGCGTCTTCGCTGGCTCCGGCGGCGAGCAATCCGCCGGCAGTTTCCACCAGGTCGCGCGGCCACACCAGGTGATATCCGCCCAGGTCGTTGTCGCTCTTGGACATTCCCCAGGGAATGGAAAGGCTGGCAATGATGCCGCCGGGGAACCGCTTCGACTCGTGCGTTTTGAGCACCGCGGCGCTCACTCGAAATCGCCGCTGTTTTTTGCCGTCGATGCTGGTAATCCGCTCGTGCCAGCGCTGCCAACCGTTGAGATAACTCTCCCATGCCGACGCGAAACCGGCTTGCAAGCTGGCCCGGGCGCGCTGTGCCGCGGCGGCGGGGTTTTCTCCAAATCCCAAAGCCAGCGTAACGCCCTCCTCGCAGCGGGCCGCATCGACGGGAATCTCGCCCGTCAACGCCACGTTGCCGTCTTGCGCCGTGCGATAACAACAAGGAAGTTGCTTGTAGTGGTGCAGCAGTTGCCAGCCGTCGCTCACGCCAACATAGCCGGCACTGGCCGCCACCCAGGGCGCGGAGCAGGCCAGCGCCAGCACCAGCGCCAACCCGTCGCGGCGTGCAAACAACATCGGCACGCCTTTGTATTCATCGATCCAGGCCGTGTTGCCGTAGCCTTGGTTGCCCAGGTGAGGCGCCAATAACACGTATAATCGCCAGCGGCGGTTGCTTTCCGCGGGCACAAACCGCACCTGTTGCAGCACCGCCGGACGCCGCGGATCGCTGACGACGTTTTTGTGAATTTCAAACCGTTGGTTCGGGCAGCGATTGACGATGTGAAACGCCGGAACGCCCGCGGCGGCCATCCGCGTTTGGTGCAGCAGGTCGCGTTTCTCTTCGGCAAACAGCGCTTCGCCGTCGGTCAGCAGCAACTGGCAATCGCGGGTGCAGGCCAAGTCGACCCGCGGATAATAAATTTCGTTCAGAATGCCATGGCTGAGCGTAAACCACACGCGACTGGCCGAGGTCACGGCGGTCCCCAAGCCCGACTTCGCGCTGGATGTCCACCGCGGTGCGATACCCGGCCAACCGGGGGCGTACTCCTCAATCCGCATTGCCGATCCCCTTTCCGTCCCAAGCGTAGCATGCAAACGGCAATGCGGACGGAACAAGCGGAATTTAACGGTGGCAAGCCTTGTGCGGCTGGAAGCCAGCCCAGGGTTGCGCGGCCATACCTCGCCCCTGGACGGTAAACCGTGCCACAGGGGATCGTTCGATCGTGCGCGTCGCGGCGGAGTCGTTCAACGTGGATCCAACCGGGCTTTGCTCACCAGGCCAGCCAGCCTCGGGGAAGCGAAACCCGCAGCCCGTGGGCAAACAGTTGGTACAGCGTTGGCGAAAGCACGGCAGCCACGATCAGGCTGACCCAGATTCGGGTGCCCAACAGAATGAACATTCCGGCCAGCATGGCAAAAGCCGTGAGCACAAATCCAGCGATAGGCGCCAGCCCGATGTATGCCGATACGGCCAGCGGAACCAGCAGAAAGAAAAACAGGCTGGGGCCCACGTCGTCATCGGGCCGGGGCTGCAACTCGGTTTGTTCGGAGCCAAACGTGCGCCACAGCATCGCGAGCAGCGAAATGCCGAGCATGCCCAGCAGCAGGTAAGGAAACAGCATTGGTCCGATGGTTCCTTGGGCCACTTCGGCGAAGTCGCCGGCGGAAATCAGTTGTCCCAACTGCTCGTCTTGGGTTGCCAGAAATTGGCCGAATTCATCGCCGCGTCGCACCGTGAGATTAAACCCCGCGTCGCGGATAAAGTCCAAGAAGGTTTTCCCGCTTACCTGAGTTTCGCCGGCCACCACGCGATCGAGCGCCGCTTTCAATCGTTCTACCACCTGCGGCGGCGTACCGACCGGTAGCGCCAGCCCGCGCCAGCCATACAGCGCCCAATCGTAACCCTGCTCGCGAAAGGTGGGAACGTCGTCGAACGGAGCGCCCAATCGCTCCTCGGCCATCACTCCCAGGCAACGCACGCGACCTTCTTTCAACAAAATGCGGGCCTCGGGAAGGCTGCAACAAACCGCGCTGCCGGGCAGCATGTCGGACAACGCCGGCGCCGCGCCTTGCGAGGCCACCCAGGTAATGGCGTCGGGCGTAAACCCGGCCATTTGCAGCCAGCCCACCATGGCCAGGTGCCAGATTCCGCCGTTGGAAGTGCCCGACACGCGTACTTTATCGGGCGAGTTCCGCAGGTGGTCGACGAATTGGGGCAGCGTGTGCCACGGAGCCTCGTGGTGCACAAACAAGGCCGCGGCGTCTTCGTTTAGCGAGGCCAGCGGCAATGCATCGCGGTACGTGAGATCGGCCAACCGATTCCAATGGAACATATTGAGTTCCACCGTGATCATGGCGATGGTGTACCCGTCGGCATCGGACTTCAGCCCCCGGATATGACCAATGGTCCCTTGTCCGCCCGTCCGGTTGATCACGTTGACGGGTTGCCCCAGTTCCTGCTCCAAATGAATCGCCACCTGGCGTGAAATCTGGTCGGTTCCGCCGCCAATTCCCCAAGGACAAACCAGCGTGATGGGGCGATTGGGATAGTCGGCGCCCCGGTGGCAACCGCACCCCAGCGACAGCACCATCGCCAGGATCACGACGAGATTGCCATAATGAGGACGCTCGCCACCAGGCGCACCAGCCCGCGGCACGACAAGGTGTCCGGGGCTCGATTCCATGGACGACGAGCAGGAAAATCGGCAGATCATCGGTCGTAACCGGCAGAAATTGTACAATCCCATGACATTACAATCGAAATAAAACCGGCAGCGTGCGAACAGCCCGTGAAAGCGGGTACACTTTCTAAGGGGTGAGAAACGAACCCGGCCAAGGATCGTGTGGCTCAACCTTACCGGGCGAGCCCAGTCCGAGGCGGACGCCTTTCTGCCCGGGGATTGCTGCACAATCGTCGCTCCCGTGTGTCGAGTTTACCCGTCGAGCGCACGCCTGCAAATCGCGGCGATCGGCAGCGGTCCTAGGCGCTGGTTTTGCAACAACTCCGGAACGGTCCGAGCAAGAGGTATCGATGGGTATCCAGGAGGCCAGGGCGGACGAACTGCAACTGCAAGTCGCCGCTTTGCAGCGTCGCGTGCAAGAACTCGAGGAGGCCAACGCCCTGGCCATCCGCGACGCCATGCAGCAATACCAAAGCCGCGTTCAATTCAAACGGCTGCTCACGAAAATCTCGGCCCGCTTTGTCCATGTGGACGTCGACGACGTGGACTCGAGCATCACGCAAGCGCTGGGCGACATTGGCTCCTTTGTCGGTTGCGACCGCAGTTTCCTTTGCCAGTACAGCGCCGACGGCGCCTACATGACCAATACCCACGATTGGTGCGCCCCGGGCGTGATTTCGCATCGGGAGTATTTTCAGAACTTTGCAACTCAAGGCTACGAATGGATGACGGATATCCTCGCCACCGGCCAGGCTGTTCACGTCGGCCGGTCGGAGGATCTTCCCCCCGAAGCGGCTCAACTCCAGAGCTTGTTGCAGCACATTGGCGTGCGGTCGTTGGTCGCGGTGCCATTGTTGGGGCAAGGCCGTTTGCGCGCATTCGTGGGATTCGCATTCAACGATCGTTCGTCGCAGTGGCATGACGACCAGGTGGAACTGTTGCGGATTGTCGGCGAGACGTTTCTCGGCGCGCTCGATCGGCAGCAGTACGAACGCAAGGTGCGCCGCAACGAAGAGCAGTTCCGGATTCTGGCCGAAAATGTGCCCGGCGTGGTGTATCTGTGCCACAACGACGACCGTTTCTCCATGCTGTTCCTCAACTCGCAGGTCGAAGAACTCACGGGGTATGCCACCAGCGAGTTTCTCGCCGACCAGGTTTCGTTTGTCCAGTTGTATCACCCCAACGACGCATCGCACATCTATGCCGAAGTCGAAGCCGCGCTGCGCGAACGGCGGCAATTCCACATGGAATATCGATTGCAACACCGCGACGGCGGCTGGCGCTGGGTCGAAGAACGAGGCCAGGGAGTTTACGAACCCAACGGCCAGTTGCGGTTTCTCGAAGGAACCGTTTTCGACATCACCGAACGCAAACTGGCGCAAGACCGATTGCTCGCCGCCAACGACGAGTTGGAATCCCGCGTGGCCGACCGCACCCGCGAACTGCTTTCGGCAAACGAACAACTCAAGCACGAAGTGGATGTTCGCCGTGCCGCGGAGCAGGCGCTGCGCGACGAACAGGAGTTGCTGCTGGCTACCCTGCAACAGCACGACAACGATCGCAAACTGGTGGCCTACGAAATTCACGATGGCTTGGCGCAGTACCTCACCGCCGCTGTCATGCATCTCAGCGCATTCGCCCACGCCACCCGCAAACAAAATGGAGACAGCTCTCAACTCGAACTCGTGCGGCAATTGCTCCGGCGGTCGCTCGACGAGGCGCGACGACTGATCAGCGGGCTGCGCCCTCCCATTTTGGACGAAGCCGGCGTTGTTTCGGCCTTGCAGTATTTGGTAAACGAACGCCAGCCCGAGATCGGCGAGGTGGAATTCAAGCACGACGTGAAGTTCAAACGGTTGCCGCCCTTGTTGGAAAGCGCGATCTTCCGCGTGACCCAAGAAGCGCTAAGCAACGTGGTTCGGCACAGCGGCGCCAAACGAGCCCGGGTAGAACTGCGCCAGGTGGGCGATAACGTGGTGGTGACGGTGACCGATTGGGGAAAAGGGTTTGAACCCGACAAGGTTACCGAACACTCATACGGCCTGAAAGGAGTTCGCGAACGCGCCGTCATCCTCGGCGGCCAGGCGACCGTGACCAGCGAGAAGGGCCAAGGAACCGAAATCGTGGTGCGGTTTCCCCTGCCCGACGTGCCTGAATGAAGCACCTTTTGGCCGGCGGTTGCCAACGCCAGCGTGCCGCCAGATCACGCCGGCCGCGTACCCAACCCAGGGCAATACCTTTTCCGTCTGCAAACACGTCGCCTATGCGAGGCGCAACCTGGGAGCGGCACTTTTTCCTGCGGGCCTCTTGTCCGCGAGGCTACGATGCCGGCCTGTTCCTGCCAAACAAAAAGTAGTCGCAAGACAACTTGCCGGGGCCCGCCAGCAGCGACAAGATTGCGACGGCCAGGAACACGGCGGCCAACTCATAGGAGCCTCCTTCGGCAGAGGGTTTCTTGACGAAGGGATCGCCGTTGGCCAGGTGAAACAGCACGGCGCCGACCATCACGCCGCCCAGGCCCAGGGCCGCCAACGGAGTGAGCAACCCCAGCGCCAGCAATATGCCTCCGGCCACTTCCGTAAGTGCCACGGCGAATTGCAAATAGCCGGGGAAAGCGTCGCCCATCCAAGTTGTGGCACCGCCCGCAAACTTGAACAGGCCATGCATGACGAATGCCGCGCCAACCACCACCCGCAACGCCAGCAAGCCCAAGGCGCCAAAACCGCCAATGAAATGAGGGAACAAGAACCGCATGACAGGGCCTCCTGAGAAATGAGGGCCGAGCCCTAACAAGATCGGCTAGCGCGGCTCGGCCTGAGGTTCATTGTTTCCCAGCGGCGTGCGACCGTCCAGGTAGCGCCAATTCTTGATGAACGCGATCAGGTCCGCCATCTGCTGGTGATTGATGTTCTTCTCCAAACCCTCGGGCATAAGCGACACTCCGCTCGATTGCATCTCGTCGATCTCTCCTCGGGTCAGGGTGACCGTTTTATTCTCCGGTTGCCGGATGGTTACGCTGCCGCCGGTTTCCGAGGCAATGATGCCGGTCAGGGCGCGGCCGTCGGTGGTGACGATGGTGTAGCTGATGTAGTTGCTGTCGATCGCCCGATTCGGTTGGAGAATATCGGTCAGAATCTGGATCGGAGTTTTGGTCCGCGAGTCGGAAATATCGGGGGCCACGTTGACGCCGATCTCGCCAATTCGGTGGCAGGTGGCGCACCGTTCGCGAAATACCAACTGCCCTCGCTGCGGATCGGCGGCGAGCGCGAGCGCTTGCTGATAATCGGCCAGCACCTGTTGCCGATCGGCAGGAATCGAGGCTGCCAGCAGTTTGTTCGCCCGTTCGCGAATCTCGAGATTTCCATGGCGCAACAGCCGACCGCTGCGCACCTGGTCGAGTTCGGTGGGCCGCACCTGCCTGGTCTCAATGGCGTCGAGCAACGCCGCAGTGAGGTCGGCACGGCTCAACGTGGCATCGAGAATGCTGCGCCGCACACTGGGCGATTCGCCGGCAAACCGCCGCAGGATCGCCCGCCAGGTTTCCAGCGAGCCAGTTCGGGCAAATGCCGCCAAGGCGGCGGAGCGGACACTTTGGTTGGTTTCGCCGCGGGCCAACTCGGCCAGCGTTGCGCCGTCGGCGGCGAAAGCCAACAGGCCAATCGCTTCGGTTCGCTCGGCCGGTTCGCGCGCGCTGTCGGTCGCTACCGATTGCGCCTTGGCGAGCAGTTGACGCAGCGAAGCTTTCTGGTCCGGCAGCAGATCTTCGCTCAAACGCACATTGCGATCGCTCCGCCGGGCCGCCTCGAGCCAACTGCGAATCAACCGGAACTGCAGGCGCGCCGAGTCCGCCTGAAAATCCAGCGCCATCAGTCGAGCCAGCGCCTGTTGCCGGGCGTCTTTCGAAGCAGACCCGGCCAGGTTTGTGAGTTCGGCCACCAGGTCCTGCTCCCCGTCGGTCATGGCGAGCGGGCGCCGCGTGCCGAGATCGTTGAGCACCGCGGTTAACAAGACTTCGGAGGCCGGTAGCGGCGAACCCTGTTCCGACCGCTCGGGCACCGCTGAAGCAACCGCCGTTCGGGTCCAGGGATCGTCGGCGCCTTTCAAGGCAATCGACTTCAGAGCGGCGATCACGTCGTTGCCGGCGATGTTGCCCAGCGCCAGGGCCGCTTGAAACCGCACCTTGGCGTCGTCATCGTGAGCCAATTCCAGCGCCGCCCTGCGAATTTGATCGTTGTTTAAGCGCCCAGCCGACAAGATCGCTGCTTGTTCGCGAACCCGCGGATGCTTGGCGGCCAACGCTTGCACCAGCACGTCGTCTGTCAGCAGCCCCAGGCCGTTCAACGCCCAAACAGCATGGATTCTGCCTTCGGGCAACGTGGCGCCGCCGCGAGCCAAGGCCACCAGCTTTGGGCCCAGGCTGCGCAACTGCCGTTCATGAATCAGTCGGGCCGCAGTTTCTCGCTGCCATGAATTGGGATTTGCCGCAAGTTGGATCGCCAATTCCTCGTCGGACAGCTTCGTGAGATCTCTCGGACGGTCTTTGTCGGATGCCGATGATCGAGTCGCGTTGTCGGGCACTATCCGATAAATCCGCCCTCGGTCGTCGCCAAATCGCAGGTCGGGGCGTTCCTTCAATTCGGCCGGCATGAACTGCGGATGCTCGATCACTGCCCGATACATATCGACCACGTACAGCGCGCCGTCGGGTCCGGTTTCGACATTGACGGGTCGGAACCAATCATCGGTGGACGCCAGAAATTCGACGCCCTCTTTCGCCGGCCGCGAAGCGAACGTGCCTCCGGCCGGCTGAATGATTTCGCGATGCACCAGGTTGCCGGTGGGATCGCAGGTAAAACCGTTGCCTTGGTACTCGGCAGGCAACAGGTCGCCGCGATAAATGCCGACCCCGCAGGCGGCGGTGAACTGGCCCGCGTGCAAATTGGATGTGGTCCAAGCACGACTGATGGGAAACAGCCGCGAGTCTTCGCCAAACGCGGCCACGTCGTGCACGCCCGAGGGAGCGGCCAGCGCCGGGTTGCGTCGCAGCACCTCGTCGGGCATGACAATATGCTTCAGCGGATTGCGGTTGGTGCACACAAAGCGGTTGCCGTAGTCGTCGAAGCAAAGACCGAACTGCCCGGCGCCGGTGGCCGCGGCATACTCGCCCGAATGGGGATCGAAGCGGAAGTCCATGCCACTGATGGAGAGCGGCGGCGCGCCGGGATTGCGGGCGCTGACCACCGAGCCGCCGCGAAGGCCGTTGGCCACGTAGATTTGGTTGTCGAGCCCTAGCCGGGGATGGTTGGCCCGAAGCTGCGAATTCTCTTCGGCAAACCCGGTGAACCATACCGTGGGTTGTTCGGCCACTCCGTCGCTATTGGCGTCGGGGAAGTACGCCACCTGACCGGCCAGGGTCACAAACGCGCCCCCTTTCCACGGTTGCACGCCGGTGATGAAGGGAAGCTGATCGACAAAAGTGCTGGCCAGTTTGTAAACGCCGTCGCCATCGGCGTCGGCAAGGATGCGTATCCGCGAAAGCGGCGGTTGACCTTCCGGCGGCCCGTGCGGATAGTCTCGCATTTCCACCACCCACATTCGCCCACGCTCGTCAAAACGAATGGCCACGGGGTCGATTACGTCGGGCTCGGCGGCGACCAGTTCTACCCGCAACCCCGAGTCGACCTGAATGGTCGCCAACGCCTCCTGCGGAGAAAGGGGGCCCGAGGTCTGCGACTCGGGCGCGAGGCTCTTGGCATCTTGAGCGTTCGCATCGCGGGCGGGGCCAGCCACAACCAAGGACAGGCAAGCCGCCAACCAAACCATTCGACAAAGCGTCGCCGGGCAGAACGTAACGAACATGGGAGGAATGACTTTCAGGGGGGGCGCCAAAGGCGAGAATGGACGACGCTGCAAGCAACCAATCCCTCAAGACTACCCTTCCGGAACGACCATTGCCACCGTCAAAGCCGAGGGGCCGCGGTCGCCCCAGGGGAAGGGCTGGGAGCGTTGGCAATTTCCATGGCCGTGTGCCGCCGCTGCGTCACCGCACGCCAACATTCGCTGCGTTGACGAAAACCTAGGCAGTGACGTCGCGCTGCTTGAGCATGCGGCGTCACCCGAGCCAGCGGCTGCCAGCTTGAATGCAATGCCAGCAAAAAAATTGGGCTTGAGTTAAATGGCCGAAAAAGCCGATTATCCCTCAGATTCGCCGTCATGCGCGTTCGCGATACCATGTCCGGCCGATGGTACTTTGGCCCATGTCGGACTTCCTTCGCGACACTCATTTCTCGCGACACAACCCCCCGAGCAATTGGAGTGCTCAATCGGTGCGCAGCATCTGCTCGATTCTCCGGCGTTCTGACGCAACTTTCGCGTACCCCGATCGTTCTACAGAAACCTTGGATTTGATTGATATGAAAACAACTTGCGCGCCCTCAACCTGTTTTGGCGTGGCAATTGCATTGGGTGTCGACGACGTTTCGGTTCTACCTAATGGTTTGTCTCGAGCAGGTCCTCCCCGACCTTGAGTTGTGGAGGGCTCCATTCACGCTGGCAGGATGCCGGCGCGAGACACTAAGGATGGTGCCCCTATGTTTATCAAGTTCACACAGTTGCTGCTGGCAGTCCTCCCGGCCGATCCCTGGCCTGTCGATTACGTCGATTGCGTTGAAGTGAACACCGTCATGGATAACGACGGGCAACGGCGGTTCACCCAAATCTTGTGGGTCAACGTCGGAGGTCCCAACGAAATCGTGGACTGGCGTTTTTATTGCCAGCAAATGTTGCCTTGCGGCGGAGTTTGCCTGTTCGAAGACAAAGGCAAACTGCGAGCGGTACGAGTCTCCAACCCTCGCATCCTCTATAGCGAAACCTATTTCGACCCCGAAGTGGAGCGGCGCAAGATCCAACCATTGTTGTTCCGCCGCCGCCTGCAAGACTCGCCGGAATAAAATACGCGAGCATCCGCAGCGCACACCTACTTCACCACCGTCGATCCACCGCCATACGTGGTGCGGGCCGCTCAACGTACTTGCAAAGCTTCAGGCCAGCGCAACCAGGCCACTCGCGGCGATTCGCAGCAGTGCCCTTGGCAAACCGGGCGATGGTTGAAGCGATACTTCAGCGGAGTTTCTCTGCCCTGCAAGGCAAAGCGCGCTAGAAATTGCACCGACTGCGGCAGTTCCGCGCCCGGGGACATGACCAGCCACCGACCCGCGTGGTTGCTTGGGGAGCAACTTGCGCGAGATCGCGGGTGGGAAGTTTTTCCAAAAGTGCTACGACATCTTGGCCCGAATGATCGGCCACACAATCATGGCCCCGACAACCACGCACAAGATGGTCCAAGCGACGGGATCGCCTTCAAACAGGGCTTGAATCAATCGTCCGCGACGGGCCGCCACGAGCGCCAAATGATCGGCGACAAAATGCCCCATATCGTATCTCCCTTTGACTGAAGCGAAGATAGTGCCGCCGAACGGCGGCGAAATAGAAGTTGTGGTTGGGATTTTAGCAAGCGGCTTAAGCCCACGCGAGAAATTTTTCGGCGAGGCCGAGAGAAGCACCGCCTTGAAATCGACGCTAGGGGCCACCGTTGCCGGTCGCGAAAAGCTTGTCGCGCGGTTGTCCTGGCTGCACGGAACCCCTGGAAGTCACGCCCCGTGCCTGCTTCACTTGGCGCGTCCTTCGCTTATCGCCGCACAAACCCTTCGCGTTTGCCAACTATCCGCCGGCGCTGGGTCGCAAGGCTTCGCGCGCGGCAATCGCCACCTTGGCCGCGGCGGCCGGCGTATCGCCCAGCGCCGTGAGGTGTCCCATCTTTCGGCCCGGACGGGGCTCGCGTTTGCCATACAGGTGCAGCTTCACCTCCGGCATGGCCAACGCTGCTTCCCAATGGGGCGGTCCTCCGCTCCACAGGTCGCCGAGCAGGTTGGCCATGGCCGCCGGCCGGAGCAGTCGGGTTGATCCCAGCGGCAGGCCGCACACGGCGCGCACTTGTTGTTCAAACTGGCAGGTGGCGCACGCGTCGATCGTCAGGTGGCCCGAGTTGTGCGGCCGCGGCGCCAGTTCGTTGATCAGCAACTTGCCCGATCGCTCCAGAAAAAACTCAACGCACAATACGCCGACCACGTTGAGCGCTTCGAGCACGGAGCGTGCGATTTGGATGGCCTCGTCGCTCGCCCGCAACGGCAATTCGGCCGGATAGATCGAAAGATCGAGAATGTGCCGATGGTGATGATTTTCGATGGGCCCGTACGCGGCAAAACTTCCATCGAGTCCGCGCGCCGCCACAACCGACAACTCGCGCGAAAAATCGACGAAGGCTTCAAGCACGGCCGCCTGCGTGCCCAAGAACTGCCAGGCATGCGGTATTTCCTCGGGGCGATGGATCAGCACCTGGCCCTTGCCGTCGTACCCCCAGGCGGCGGTCTTGAGCACCGCCGGCGTGCCCAACTGTTCAACGGCCGACCGCAGTTCGTCTTCGCTCGTCACGCTGGCGAAAGGGGTGACCGGCAAACCTGCCTGTTGCAAAAAATTCTTCTCGCGCAGCCGATGCTGGGTGGTCGCCAGCACGTGCCCGCCTGGCCGCACGGGCAGCAAACCCTCCACGGCGGCGATGGTTTCGGCCGGCACGTTTTCAAATTCAAAGGTGAGCACGTCCACCTTCTTGGCAAAGGCGACCACGCGCTGCAGATCAAAGTACGAGCAACTCTCCTCCACGTCGGCCACTTGGCCGGTGGGAGTGTCGTCGTCGGGCGACAGCACATGCACCCGGTAGCCGAGTTGTCGCGCGGCCAGGGCAAACATCCGTCCCAACTGCCCGCTGCCCAGCACCCCTAGCGTGGCGCCCGGCAAAATGGGCTTCTGGCCGGCAGCACTCCCCGAGGACAGGCTTTCCGTTCTTGGGCTGCCGGCGGTCATTCCAGTTCTACTCCCATCACCTGCTCGGTCTGGCGCTGGTGAAACTCGTGAAGTTTTTGCCGCAACTCGGGACGCGACACGGCCAGAATTCGCACGGCCAACAGGCCCGCGTTGCGGGCGCCCGCTTCGCCAATGGCCAACGTGCCGACCGGAATGCCCCCCGGCATTTGAGCGATCGAAAGCAGCGAGTCGATGCCCGACAACGATTTGCTGCGGACGGGAACTCCCAGCACGGGCAAGACGGTTTGGGCCGCAACCATGCCGGGCAAGTGCGCGGCGCCGCCGGCGCCTGCGATGATTACCTGCAATCCGCGCTCTTCCGCCGAAGCAGCGTACTGGCACATCCACTGGGGCGTACGATGGGCAGAAACAACGCGGCATTCGTGCGGAATCGCGAATTCGCGCAGCACGTCGGAAGCCGGGCGCATGGTTTCCCAGTCGGACTTGCTGCCCATAATGACTCCCACCCAAAGCTGTTCAGATTTGCTCAACGACGTACCTCCCCGCAACGTGCTTCCAACCCTCCCCAAGCGTACCGCGGCCGGGCGAAGTCGGCTAGCGGCCGGTTCACGACAACCAGGACCCGCGATCTCCGCGCGTGGCAGGCGACGGTATTGGCGGACCGAAAGCACCGAGAGCCGATTGCGAACGACGATGCCTGGCAATTTCGGGCCAAGCGGCCTCGACCCAACGTCCGCCAACCCCCGCGCCGGCGACGACGGAATGGTGAATCTCGTCTGGGAAAATGCCGCAAGAAATCGAGGCTCCGCAAGCCAGAAATCGCCGACCAAAGGCCGCACAACGATTGTAGAATGACCCGCATTGAAAACCTCGCCCATCCAACCGGAAAACAACCATGACCAGTCCGCGGTACCTGGTGTTTGATGTCGAAAGCATTGCCGATGGCGACCTGGTTTCCAAAATCCGCTTTCCTGGCCAAGGGCTTACGGCCGCCGCAGCGGTTGCGCGCTACCGCGAAGAACTGATGGAGAAGTACGAAACCGATTTTATCCCGTACACCTTTCAGGTGCCGATTTCGGTAGCGGTGGGCAAGGTATCCGCCGACTATCGGTTGATGGAACTGGTCGTGCTCGACGAGCCGCAATACCGCCCGCACGTCATCACCGAATATTTTTGGCGAGGCTGGGATCGCTACGCGCGGCCCACGCTGGTGAGCTTCAACGGACGCACGTTCGACCTCCCACTGCTGGAGCTCGCCGCGTTTCGTTACGGGATTGCCGTGCCCGGCTGGTTCAATGTCGACGCCATGAGTTATGAACAGTTTCGCAACCGGTACAACCTCAAGTCGCACATCGACCTGCAAGAACTGCTCACCAATTTCGGCAGCGCGCGGTTCAGCGGCGGATTGAATCTGGCTGCCAGCCTGCTCGGCAAGCCGGGAAAGATGGACGTGCAAGGCCACATGGTGCAGGACATGTTCGACCGGCAAGAACTGGCGGAAATCAACAACTACTGCCGCTGCGACGTGCTCGACACCTATTTTGTGTTCTTGCGCACGCGGGTGATGCTGGGCAAACTCGGCCTGGAGCAGGAACAAGCGCTGATCGCCGAAGCCAAACAAATGCTCGAAACCCAGGCGGACCAAATGCCGGCCTATCGCGATTACCTGGAGCGCTGGGGCGATTGGTCCAATCCCTGGGAGGTGGTTGCGGAGTAGTACGCCGCGGACGAGCGCGGCGACGCAGCCTCACACGGTTTGTTCGCCGTCGGCCGGCGCCCCGTCCCGTTGCCGCAACAACTCGTAGCACAACACCGCCGCGGTAACGCTCACGTTCAGACTATCGGCCACGCCCAGCATGGGCAGTCGAATGGCCGTGACGTCCGGGCCTTGCCACGCGGGCGACAGCCCTTTGGCTTCGCTCCCCAATACAATCGCGCACGGCTGGCGAAAATCGGCGGCGGTGTACGCCACCGAGCCTTCCACCCGGGCTGCAAACATGGCGATGTTGTGGCGGCGCAGCCAGGCGATCGTTTCTTCGGCGGTGGCCGCGCACACCGGCAGGGCAAACAGGGTGCCCAAGCTGGCGCGAATGGCGTTGGGATTATACAAATCGGTGGCGCCGTCGCCGGTCACGACCAAGGCGGACATGCCGGTGGCATCGGCGGTGCGAGCCACCGCGCCCAGGTTGCCTGGCTTTTCCACGCCTTCCAGCACGACGATGGCGGCTGAGGCAGCGGGCGGAAGATCGGCCAGTTGCACGCTCGGCGTGATGGCCACGGCCACGAGCCCTTCGTTCCGTTCGCCAAATGCGATCTTCTCCAGCACGGCCTCCGGCACGTCGAAGCGAATCTGCGGCGCTTCGGCGTCGAGTCGCGCCAAGACTTCCAACGCATCGGTCGTGCGGCAATATTCTCCGCACACGAATACCTCTTCCATCGCAACGCCAGCTTCCCAGGCGCGAAGCAGTTCCCGCGCGCCGTCTATCAAGAACCGACCCTGCCGGCTGCGCTGCCGCCGATCACGCAGCTTCACGGCTCGCTTGACACGTGGGTTGTGAGGACTTTGGATCGAGGGCATGTTGCGAAGCCGGGGGCGAGGCAAGAATGATCGTTGGGCCGCATGCAATCGAAACCGGCGACCGCTCGGTTCTTGGTACCGTATAAAACGGGCTGCCCTGGCGTCAACAAACCGCGACGGGCACGCCATTGCCGCGCGGCCTTCCGGTGCCTTTCGCTTCACCCCTTGCTCACGATAAGACATAATAGGAACTCGGTTTTCACGAATTCGCGAGCGACAGCCCGAATGGAAATTGGCGTCGGCTCTTTCCGGCTTTACTTTGGAGACGCTGACTCATGCTGCTGCGAACCTGTAGTGCGATGGTTGCAGTATTGCTGCTGGTTTCGCCGGTTCGAGCCGGCAAGCACAATCCCGTGCTCGACATCGGCAGCAGTGCTCCCTCCTTCGGCAAGCTGCCGGGCGTCGACGGCAAGGAGCATGCCTTCGCCGACTTCAAGGATAAGGACGTGCTGGTGGTGGTGTTCACGTGCAACACCTGCCCTTACGCGCTCGACTACGAGAAGCGGCTGATCCAATTCACCAAGGACTACTGCGGACCCGACGGCAAGGTGGCCCTGGTGGCGATCAACGTGAACCGGGTGCCGGGCGATCGGTTGGACGACATGAAGGATCGCGCCGAAAAATACCATTACAACTTTCCGTACCTGTACGACGAATCGCAACAATCGGCCAGGCAGTACGGGGCGACCTTCACGCCGGAGTTCTTCGTGCTCGACAAAGACCGCAAGGTGGTCTACATGGGCGCCATGGACGACAGCCCCAGCGGCGACAAGGTAACGCAGAAGCACGTCGAAAACGCCGTGAACGCCGCCTTGGCGGGAAAGAAGCCCGCGACCACGGAAACCGTGGCCATCGGCTGCCTGGTGCGATACGTGCGCGAGCGGGGCAAGTAGTCGTCGCGCTCCCGCGCGCAAGGTCCGCGGGGCGCATCGCGCCGGTTGGCAACACCTCAACGCAGCTCGCGTTTCGGGTTGAGCTGGCATTCGACCAGCGCCGCCAGCGTTAGGCATTGCAGCAATTGACCCACGCTGGCGGCGGTCAACCGACGAACCTTGAACGCGATCAACGGTTGCCCTGCCGCGGCAGCTTGTTGCTCAAGGCGTTGTTCGCTAGCCTCGGCAATGCCCGCTGGGCCCTGAGCGGCGGCGAGGGGAACATCGTCGGGCATCGCCGTTTCGCCTGCTTCCGGCGGGGTTTCCTCAAGCGGCGGCGCTATCCGATCGCGCCTCGTTTCCGCGACGTGCAGTTGAAATATCTCAAGGGGCGTCGCGCCCCCAACCCGCTCGGCCACCGGCAAGACGGTCGCGACCGGGCCGAATTCCGCGGGATTTACGTTGGGCGTGGCGCCGGCGAACCGCACCAGGGCGGCTTCGCTGCTGCACCATCCCGGTTCGTTCCACAGGGCCTGGCACCAGAAAGCGATCCCCCAGACGGATCGCATGTTGGACGTGAGGAACCGGCGGCGCGCGCCATGGCGACGGTCCAGCAGATGACACGCGGCGGCCACGTCGAGGACCGGATTGGCGCCCAGCGGGCGGAAGCGAAACCGCTCCGACAACTCGGCGGCTCCGTTCAGCAGGCGAACCGCGTCGACGCCGAGCGTCGCCAGCGGCAGCAAGGTTGGCACGTCGAACAACTGCCAGGGGTCGGCGTCTTGCGTTACGCAAAAGCCATGTTGCAGGCGCAAATCCTGGCTGGCACGGTGCAACCAGTCGCCCGGGCGGGCAACCGTGGCCACGCGCGAGGAGAGCAACGCTTCGCGGTGGCAGGCGGAGCGCAGCCGCGGCAACAAAACCCCCCAGGCAAGGCGAACGTCGGCCGACTCGGGCCCCACGCTGCTGGCGACGATCCCCCAGCGGTCTTCTCGCCGTGCGGAGGGGCGATCGGAAAGCAGGTCGAGCACGCCCTGCCAGGCGTCGTTGTCGGCAGGCTCGCCCATGAAGTGAAGCCGCGGGCAACCGCCCCGCTCGCCCGGCGAAAGCAAGTTGTAATGAGGATGACAGCAGGCGGCGACAATGGCGGCCAACGTGCGCTGCAAGGGCAGGTCCCCCACCACCACCAGCTGATCCACTTCCTCGCTGAGCGCCCGCGCCGCCATCAGCACGCGATGCAACTCGCTCTGGGCGCGCCGCAATTCGTAGGCTTGCAGTCGTTGCCGCGGCAGCGCGATCAGCCGGGCCGCGCGACCGACCAGCTCCGCGTGTTCGGCCCCAGCCGAGCGGGGCGAGCGCAAATCGGCCTCGTCCAGCATCGACTGGCGGATCGCATTCAACTGCGTCGACAGCACTGCCAAGGATCCTCGCGGCAAACCAAATGGTTCGACGTAAATCCCGGTCAAGTCGGAACGGAGCGTCTCCTTCTGCGACATGGCACTTCATTCACTCGGCAAGCAGAAACGTACAACAAACGATCGAGTGGATGCGCGAGCGCGTGCAGCCTCGCCCTATGCGACATAGCATGGTCCGCCAGCGAACTCCTTGGCAAGCCTTGTCTGCCCGTGAACGCCCTCTCTGGCGGGTGGGGACCAAAAGGCGCCGAGATGAACGGGCTCAACCGCCGCTTACCTTGCCGGCAGCATCTTGGGGGCGGCGGCCCTCCAGCCAAACACGCCACCGTGCAGGTTCACCAGTTTGCGAAAGTCGTGCTGGAGAAATTCGTACAGTTCCCGCGGCGGATTGGCCGCGAGCCAAGATTGCGACAGTGTTTCAGCTTGGGCGTCGAAATCGGCCTGGCGAGGGCTGTGCATGTAGCAGCGTCCCTCGTGCCGGCGAAGATCGCCGTCGAAGGCCGGACTGATGTGCCAAAGCTCGTGGAACACCGTGACCAGTTTGTCGTGGAATGGCCGATCCAGAAACCGCGGCAGATAGAAGCTGAGCATGTACAGCAATTCCGTGCCCTGCGGGCCCACCATCCGGGGCATGGTCCAGCGCCGCCCTTTGACCTCGCTGTGCAACGCTCCATTCTCAAACCGCAAAGGTGTGAGGCACGCTTGCAGCCCGTAAGAGACGGACTTGCGGGCCTGGCGGTACGTCACCGCCACGGCATCCATGTTCACATGGCCAAGCTCAGAAACGGCATCACAGGCATGGCGGCACAAAGCCTCCATGGCCGCCGTGAAATTGAAGCCAGTCGGCAAACTGGTCTCACGCACGAGGATCCTTCCGCGACGGGAAACAAGTACTTGCCGCCGCGCCCCGGGGGACCTCGGCAGCCCCGATTGCCCCCCCCTGACGACAGCGTTTGGAGTGCGGGCAGCCGCTCTTATAACCTACCGAGAACACGCTGGCAGGCAGCGAACTGCTTGCGTTAGGTGGCTGCGGGCTGGCTTTCCTCGCCTTCGAAGGCGGGGGCTTCCGATCGCTGCTGGCGGCGATCGTGAGTGCCAACAAACTCCAGCATTGCCCGCTGCCCGGCGTCGCCTAACCGGGGCTTGGCCAGGCGGATAATTCGGGTGTAACCGCCGGGCCGATCGTCAAATCGCTCGGCGATTTCGAACAACACCCGCACGGCCTGCTTGTCGCCGATCAGTTGCAGCACGCGGCGACGGGCGTACACGGCGGGAGCGATGGCGGCGTTCCACTGCTGCCAGCGATCGCTTTCACGCCACTGCTTCCATTCGGTGGACCCGGGCTCCGCATCGGTGGCGAGTTCCCCGGCCTGGTTCTCGGCACGAACCCCCTTCACAGCGATGGTGATGCAGCGCTCCACGAGTGGGCGGACCTCCTTGGCCTTCGCCAGGGTGGTGACGATCCGCCCTTTGACCTTGGGGGCGTTGTCGTCCCCTTCGGCGTCGCGCTCGGTGAGAAACAGCGCGCTGGCCAAATTGCGGAGCAAGGCACGCTGATGGCTCGGACCCCTTCCCAGTTTGCGGCCGCGTCGTCGGTGGCGCATGATTCGTACTTCCCGTCGTTTGACTGAGGCCAGCCGCTATTGCCGCTAGCGCCTCGCGGTCTCGTCGGGGGCCCAACCTGCCAAGTGGAGGAGGACCGCCCGCGGTGATAATGATTGATTAGTAAACGTTGCCCAAGGGGTCGACTATCCCGATTCTTTCCAGCAAACCCCAGGTGGCTGCTTAACCACGGCGAACGCACCGTGGCAACTTAAAAAACGCTCCGACTGGCGCTCGCCCGCATTCCCAACCGCAATCCCAGGTCGGCCAGACGGCTCCGGACCTCATTGAGGGTGGTTTCGCCAAAATTGCGAACTTCGAGGAGTTGATCCTCGGTCTTGGTTACCAGATCGCGCACCGTGGTCATCATTTCCGACTCCAGGCAGTTCATCGCCCGAACCGACAAATTCAATTCTGCCAGGGGCATGTTCAGCTTGCCCTCCAGGTCGGCATCGCCCACGGGCATTTGGGTAGCGCGGGCCTCGGCATGCACCGCCGGACCCATCTCGCTGTACTGCACAAACGGGTTGAGGTGCTTGCGGAGGATCTTGGCGGCCTCGACCAGCGCCATTTCGGGACCGATGGACCCGTCGGTTTGGATGTCGAGAATCAACCGGTCGTAGTTGGTCTTTTGGCCTACGCGGGTTTCTTCGATTTCGTAACGCACGCGCGTGACCGGGCTGAACACGGCGTCGATGGGAATGATGCCGATCTCTTGCACGTTGGGGCTGTGTTCGGTGGCTGGCACATAGCCGCGACCGTTTTCCACCACCATTTCCATCACAAAGCTCACGTCTTCGGTAAGCGTGGCGATCACGTGGTCGCGGTTGATGACCTCCACCGACTCGTCGGTCTGGACATCGGCGCCGGTAACGACACCGCGGGTGTTCTTCTCGATCCGCAAAACCTTGGTGCTTTCACTGTGGTTTTTCACCACCAGCGACTTCACATTCAGCACCAGATCGGTCATGTCTTCCACCACGCCCGGCAGCGTGGTGAACTCGTGCTGCGCACCGTGAATTTTGATCTGGGTGATCGCGCTCCCCTCAATGCTGGAGAGCAAAATGCGGCGCAGACTGTTGCCGATGGTGACGCCAAACCCTCGCTCGAAGGGCTCGGCAAAGAACACACCATGGGTGGCAGTGAGCGTGGAACGGTCGCACTGAACCAAGCTGGGAAGTTCCAAACCGCGCCAACGAATACGCATCGAAAACCCCCTGGGTTAAATCGGAATGTCCTGAAAGAGCGGGCTCACATCGAAGCCCAACCACCAGGACCCATCGCTTTCAAGCTAATTAACGTCTGCTCGCACGCAGCACATGTTGACCGTTCGCAGGGCTGATTACAAGTCCCCCGGCACAACGGCAGGCGGGACATATTTGCCAGCCGATCGGCGAGCTGGGCAGCTTTCCCCCGGCGCCACCCCGCGACCGAAACATGACGACGCGGGGCAATTTACGGCACAAACCACCACCACGCCAGAAACTCAACACCAAGCGGGGACGACGCACCTTCCCCGAATGCGATCGCTACACGCGCCGCTTCTTGGGGGGCCGGCAGCCGTTGTGGGGCAACGGAGTGATGTCCTCGATCGACTTGATGTTCATGCCAGCCGATTCCAGGGCCGTGATGGCGCTTTCGCGACCACTGCCGGGCCCCTTCACTCGCACTTCCAATTCTTTCACGCCGAATTTTGACGCCTTCTCTGCAGCCTGTTGGGCCGCGCACTGACCAGCGAAGGGGGTGCTCTTGCGACTCCCCTTGAAGCCGCAGGTGCCGGCGCTGGCCCAGCAGAGCGTGTCTCCGCGGTTGTCCGTGATGGTTACCGTCGTGTTGTTGAAGGTCGCCTTGATGAAGGCCACCCCCGACGTGACATTACGGCGAACCTTGCGACGTTTTGCCTTGGCCACCTTTTACCTACTCCCGCTACACTGCACACAATAAATGGTTGAATGGCCGAATCGTGACGGCCTGAATGTTTCAAACTTGGTCGACCCATCGCCAGCCTGACAAGCCGCCGACGAGGGAGCGGCAAATCGCCCCGCAATTGCCGGTAGCGAAAGACTACCGCAAGTCCTTCACGCCCTTCTTTCCGGCAACCGTCTTCTTGGGGCCTTTGCGAGTTCGGGCATTGGTCCGCGTGCGCTGGCCCCGGACTGGCAACCCGCGCCGATGACGCAATCCCCGGTAACAAGCGATGTCGCGCAGGCGGGCAATGTTTTGGGTGAGTTGACGGCGAAGCTGGCCTTCCACCGTGTAATCGCTGTCGAGCAACACGGCGATCCGGGCCACCTCGGCCTCGGGAATGTCGCGCGCCGGCCGCTGCGGATCGATGCCGGCCTTGCGGCAGATCTCGCGGGCGGTGTGGGGACCAATCCCGTACAGATACGTCAGCGACACCCAGGTAGGGCGATCGTTGGGAATGTCGACACCAAGTAGACGCGGCATAACAAAACACTCTCCGGAAAACTACCAGCCACACCAGGCACCAGCATGCAAGCGCGCTTGCGGGGCCCTGTCCCGCACTCGACCAACCACGCAACGACGCATCAGGTCCAGGCCAAAACCTAGCCTTGACGCTGCTTGTGCCGAGGATTGGCGCAGATTACGAACACCACGCCGCGGCGCTTTACCACCTTGCACTTATCGCAAATCCGCTTGACGCTCGCTCGAACTTTCATGGCTCAATACCGGGTTGGGAAACTCTAAAATGTATCGAATTAGGTCGGTAATGAAAAGGGGCTGCAATGGATTCCACGCGGCGAGCAGCCTGGTGGCGACTTGCCGCGAAGGGAGACGAGCGGTCGCCGACCCTTAGGGCCAAGGTGGCTCAACCTTCCAGCAACCCTTTGTAGTTTCGCATGACCAAATGGCTGTCGATCTTTTGAACGAGGTCGAACGCCACACTGACGGCAATCAGCAGTCCGGTTCCCCCGTAAAAGCTGGCAAGTTGCATGTCGATGCCCATCGCCGAAGACACAATGGTCGGCGTGATGGCCACCAGGGCCAAAAAGCCAGCGCCCACGTAGGTGATCCGCACCATCACTTTTTCGAGGTAATCGGCCGTGCGTTTGCCGGGCCGATAGCCGGGAATGAAGCTGCCAAAATCCTTGAGATTATTGGCCATGTCCTTGGGATTGAAGGTAATGGCCGTCCAGAAGTAACAGAAGAAGTAAATCAGCAGCACGTAGCACAGGTTGTAAATGAACGACGTTCCCCGCTGAAACGAGTTCTGCAGTTCGTACCAAGGGCCCGACGGAAATGTCTTTGCCAGGTACTGAAAGATCATCGCCGGAAACAACAGTAAGCTGCTGGCGAAAATAATCGGCATGACGCCGGCCTGGTTTACTTTCAGCGGCAAATACTGCTTGGTTCCGCCATAGACGCGTCGCCCGCGAACGTGTTTGGCGCTTTGAGTCGCGATTCGCCGCTGGCCCTGGTAGATGAACACCACGCCGGCGACCACCGCCACGAACAGCACCATCAGCACCACGATGCTTTCCACGCCCAACTTCCCGCCGCCGCCGCCCAGTTCGAGGCCGGTCTCATAAATGGGCCGGAAAATATTGAGCAGCGAGGCCGGCATTTGGGCCAAAATGCCCGCCATGATCAGCAGGCTGATCCCGTTCCCAATGCCGTATTGGTCGATCTGTTCGCCCAGCCACATGAGGAACACGGTTCCGCACGTCATGGTCAGCACGCAGACCAGTTGCCACCCAAACGTGAGTTGCAGGTTTTGGGCATCGGCCAGTTCGCTCACCGCAAATTGCGGCTGGATGTTGGTCATGAACTTGACGTACATCCAGCTTTGGGCCACGCAAATCACCACCGTGGCGTACCGGGTATATTCGTTGATTTTCTTGCGCCCGCTCTCTCCTTCTTTCTGCAGCCGCTCCAGCGGTCCCCACACGCTGGCCAGCAACTGGAAAATAATGGACGCCGAAATATAGGGCATGATGCCCAGTCCGAAGATCGTAGACTGGCTCAACTGGCTGGCGCTGAACAGCGACACCTGCTCGATGAACGACTGGATGTCCTGGCTGCCCTGGCTCAGAAAGCTCTTGCTGGTGTCGACCACAGGCAGGGGGATCTGCCACCCCACCCGATAAATGGCCAAGAACATCAGCGTGAGAAAAATCTTTTGCCGCAGTTCGGGCACCGAGAAGACGTCACGCAACTTTTTAAACATGGCTCGATCCGTCCTCGAGAAAAAAAGAACACCTCATCCCGTTCCCTGGGAGGAGGCCCCATGCGGCGACGGGCGGCCGTGAGCATCGGCAATCCCCGCGGGCCGCCAGTCTTCTGGGCGACGGTCGCGGGAGAGCGATCTCTTGCGGCAACCTATTTGGCCGCCTCTTGCTTACTCTGTTTGACGAATTTCTTCGGTCCTGGCAACACCACCGTGCTGCCGCCCGCCTGTTTGATCTTTTCTTCGGCCGATTTGCTGAAGCGGTGCGCCTTGACCGTGAGCCGTTTGGTGAGTTCGCCATCGCCCAAAATCTTGAGGATATCGAACACGCCCTTGGCCAGGTTTTGGCTCTGCAGCGACTCCAGCGTCACTTCGTCTCCATCTTGGAACGAGTCGTTGAGGTCGACCACGTTGACCACGCACACCGTCTTGGCCCAGCGATTGTTAAAACCTCGCTTGGGAATCCGGCGGGCCAGCGGCATTTGTCCACCCTCGAAGGCAGGGTGCGACTTGAAGCTGGCCCGGGAACGCGCGCCCTTATGGCCGCGACTGGAGGTCTTGCCGTGCCCGGAACCGGGACCGCGGCCAATCCGCTTGCGTTTGCGATTGCCTTGAATGCCGTCGTTGACTTCGTGCAGGTTCATAGTTGCACTCCGCGCAGGCGGGCAACTTCGTCGGTTGTCCGCAGCGATTGAAAGGCGTTGATGGTCGCCTTCACCAGGTTGATCGGGTTGGTTGAGCCAAAGCTCTTGGTGAGAATGTCGTGAATGCCGGCGGCCTCGCATACGGCGCGAACGCTGGAACCGGCGATCACGCCCGTCCCGGGCGAAGCCGGCAGCAAAATCACGCGGGCGGCGCCGAAGCGGCCTTCCACGGTGTGCGGAATGGTCGTGCCCTGCATGGGCACCAGGCTCATGTTGCGGGTGGCGTCTTTGACTGCCTTTTCCACGCAAGGCGGCACTTCGTTGGCCTTGCCGTATCCCCAGCCCACGCGGCCCTGGCCATTACCCACCACCACCATGGCCGTAAAGCTAAAACGCCGGCCACCTTTTACCACCGCGGCGCATCGACGAATCTTTACGACCTTGTCGATCAACTCACCACGGGTCGATTCTGTTGTCGCCACATCCACTCCTTCATTGCCTGCGCCAAACTCGCTTCCAACCGCCGAGAACACGAACGCGAGGGTTGGCCGAAACCGGCAGCTATACGCCTGGGCGGGCTAGAATTTTAAACCTGCTTCCCGAGCGGCGTCGGCCAGCGACGCCACACGACCATGATACTTGTAAGCGCCGCGATCAAAAGCCACTTCCGTGATCCCCGCCGCAATGGCGCGCTCGGCCACAGCCTTGCCAACCGCGGCGGCCGCGGACTTATTGCCGCCGTAGCTCTCGGAACCCGAAACTCCCTTGTCTCGGCTATTGGCCGCCACCAAGGTTCGGCCTTCCAGGTCGTCCACCACCTGGGCGTAAATGTGCTTATGGCTGCGGAATATTGTCAGCCGCGGACGCGTCGAGCATCCCCGGATCTTGTTTCGCACCCGATATACCCGGCGTTGACGCTGCTTGCCGATGCGCTTTTCGTGATTCACGGCGGTAAACCCGATCTTTCTCGATTCCAACGATAAGCCAAAGGGCAAAGAGTTACGGTCTTTCCGACCCTCGCTCACCTACCACTTGCCTGGATGATGCCAAAAGCCCTGTTTGTTTTTCAATTCGTAGCGGCGTTTGATCGATCGCCTGGGTGTTTGCCGGAGCGGCCTGCTCGGGACCAACCCATGCGGAAACCTCCCCCCCTGTGTACGGCCAGCCCCCGGCCATTCCGCCAGCCGAGAAATGCTCGCGCCTACTTGGTCATGGCCTTACCGGCCTTGCGACGTACCACCTCGCCGTCGTAGCGGATCCCCTTGCCTTTGTAGGGCTCGGGCTTCCGCACCGAGCGAACTTCTGCGGCAAACTGCGTCACCCGCTGCTTGTCGACGCCTTGAATCAAAATGTGGGTTTGGTCGGGACAGGTGACCTTCAAATCGCCAGGGATTTGCTTATGGATTTCGTTGGCGAAACCCACCCGCAATTGCAGGATATCCCCTTGAATGGCCGCCAGGTAGCCGACGCCCACGATTTCCAGCTTCTTTTCGTACCCTTGCGTGACGCCGACCAGCATGTTGTTGATGAGCGCCCGAGTGAGCCCGTGCAGAGACCGGCTCGTGCGCGACTCGTCGTGCCGGCGCACGACCACTTCGTTGGAGTCGCCATCGTGCTCGACCGTCAACTCGGCGGGAAAGTTCCACTCCAGGTTGCCCTTGGGACCCTGGACGCGGATGGTGCGATCCGCCAGCTCCACTTTGGCGCCTGGGGGAACCGGGACCGGCTTTTTGCCAATTCGCGACATCGTACTTCTTCCGACGGTTGGGCGGGCGCCGACACTACCCCGACGGGGCAGCAGCGCTCACCGGGAATCACCAAATTTCGCAGAGGACTTCGCCGCCGAGTTTGCCGCTTCGAGCTTCGCGGTCGCTCATCACACCTCGGCTGGTGCTGATGACCGAGATTCCCATGCCGTTCAGCACGGGTTTCAATTCGCTCACGCCACGGTAAATTCGACGGCCAGGCTTACTGACCCGCTTGATATGGCGGATCACTTTTTCACCATTGGGACCGTACTTGAGGAACAGCCGCAATTGACTTGCGGGCTGGGCCTCGACTTCTTCCCAGTCCCAGATGTAGCCTTCGCGCTTGAGAACATCGGCCAAGCCGCGTTTAACCTTCGAGGCCGGCAACTCCAATTGAGGCCGCTCGATGCGCACCGCGTTGCGGATGCGGGTCAACATATCGGCGATGGGGTCGGTCATCATCTTACAAAGAACCCCCTACCAGCTCGCTTTCTTGACACCTGGAATCACACCCTGATCCGCCAATCGGCGGAAGCAAATCCGGCAGATCCCGAACTTCCGATACACCGCCCGAGGACGACCGCACAATTTGCAGCGGGTCTCCCTGCGGGATGAGAACTTCGGCGGACGGGCCGCCTTGGCGATTTTCGACTTGCTTGCCATGCGGTGAATGTCTCACTGGTTGACTGGAACGCGGCGAAGCGACTTCCCTTGGAGGCCGACTCGCATTTCGCGACTTCCTTTAACCTGGGTTGGATTCCTTAAAATTCCCAAAAGCACGCCACTTGTGGGCCGGCAATCGCTCCAGCCCATTTCTCCAACATTTCGCCAGTCCGCGTCTAGCTGCGGAAAGGCATACCAAATCCACGCAACAATTCTCGGGACTCCGCGTCGCTGTTGCCGCTGATCACCAACGTGATATTCATGCCTTGCGGACGCGAAAACCGATCCGGGTTTAGTTCCGGAAACACCAATTGTTCGGATAGTCCCAGGCTGTAATTGCCGTTGCCGTCAAACGCCTTGGGGCTCAAACCGCGAAAGTCGCGAACCCGAGGCAGGGCCAGCGAAATCAAGCGATCCAAAAATTCATACATCCGGGACGATCGCAGCGTGACCCGGCAGCCAATGGGCATTCCTTCCCGCAGGCGGAACCCGGCGACCGACAATCGCGCCTTGGTCACCGCCGGCCGCTGGCCGCTGATCTGCGTCATGGCCGCGACAGCCTCTTCCAAATGCTTCTTCTCGGTGATCGCCGTACCCACGCCCATGTTGATCACGATCTTTTGCAACCGGGGCAGTGAAAGGCGATTTTCCCGACCAAATTCCTTGGACAGGTTTGGCAGGATTTCTTGCTCGTACTTCACCTGCATCCGCGGTTTGGTCGCGGGCTTACTGGATGGCGGTTCGGTGGTTGCCGCGGCTTTCTTTGCCATGGTGGACAGGCCTTGCAATTCGGCGTTAAGTCGTAAATATCGTTTGTCGCTACCCGGCCACACGCCAGTGGGCTACTGCGCGTCGACTGGGCGATGCGGGCGGGATTTTGCGAAAGTTAGCTCTTCTTGGCGTAGGCGGATCGGGCGGGAGCAATCACACCTAGACTCGCTCCCGAGCCTTTGGCGTAACGTTCCTTGGTGCCGTCTTCCAGGTAGCGAACGCCAACCCGGGTGGGTTTGTTCGTCTTGGGATCGATCAGCAAGACATTCGACACGCTGATCGGCATCTCCTTCGACAATCGCCCCCCCTGCGGATTGCGTTGGCTGCGCCGCATGTGCTTGTACACGAGGTTCACGCCTTCCACGACCAACTTGCCCTTTTTCGGCAGCACTCGGAGCACCTTAGCCCGGGTACCGCGGTCGTCGCCGGCGATAACCTCTACAATGTCGTTCGCGTGAATCAACATGATCTATTCTCAATAGGGCCTTGTCTGGGGCCGCTGTTCTAACTGCTAAACTGTTTTGTTTGGCCAACATTGCCTGGATGCGACCTCAGGCAACGCTACACCACCTCGCTAGCCAAGCTGACAATCTTCAAAAAGTGCCGATCGCGGAGTTCTCGGGCAACCGCGCCGAAAATACGGGTGCCGCGAGGATTCTGGTCTTTGTCGATGATCACCAGGGCATTGCTGTCGAACCGCACGTAGCTGCCGTCTTGCCGACGGGTGGGCTGCTTCACGCGGACAATCACGCCCCGCACAACGGAGCCCTTCTTGATGTCGCTGCCGGCGATGGTGTTCTTCACGCTGCAGACAATCACGTCGCCAAGGCCCGCCGTCCGGCGATGCGTACCGCCGAGCACCTTGATGCACATGACTTCCTTCGCGCCGGTGTTGTCGGCAACGTTCAATCGGGTTTGCATTTGAATCATGGAAGGCGTCTCTTTTCTTTACTGCCGCTCGCCGATTCGGGCGCTTCTTCGTGTTTTTCTGATAAGTCGGTTGATGTTCTTAGAGCACCTGCGTGCCGACCCGCTTCCCTGGTGCCTGGTCCGCCCTGGCGCGGATTCCGTGGCACCGGCCTGCGGCCGCCAAACCGGCTGGCTCGTCACTCGGCGGAGGATGACCCTGATTCTTGGTTGGCCGCGTTGCGGGCTTCTTCCCGCAACTGGGCAAGATCCACTTCTTGGCTTCGGGCGACTACCCGCACCAGTTCCCACCGCTTGGTCCGGCTGCGGGGCTGGCACTCGATGATTTCCACCGTATCGCCAGCATGCGATGTCTCGTTTTCGTCGTGCACGTGGCACACCGTTCGCCGGCGAATGTACTTGCCGTAAACGGGGTGCTGCACAAGGCGTTTGATTTCCACGCGACGGGTCTTCGGGGCCTTGTCGCTCGTTACCACTCCAATGAACACACGCTTGGGCATAGTTACTCCGCTGCCTTCCCGGTTGTCTTGGCCATGGTTCGTTCGGTCTGAACCGTTTTGATCCGTGCAATCAACCGGCGCTGCTTTTGCAAATTGCTGGGGGCATCGAGCCGCTCTGTTTGCGACTTGATTCGCAAACGGAACAGGGCCTTCATGGTCTCTTTGAGCGTTTCGCCCAATTGCTCATCGCTCATTTCACGAAGTTCAGATGCTTTCATCGCTGACTACCTGTATGCTTATCACGCCATCTCGGCGGGCCACTCGGCAACGCGTGTTCACGCGGTGACGTTTCGCCGCACCATTCGCACCCGAACCGGCATCTTGTGCGCCAGGCGGGCAAAACAAATCTTTGCCATGTCCTCGTTCACGCCGCCGATCTCGTACAGCACGGTACCTGGGCGTACGACGGCTGCCCAATATTCGGGTTCGCCTTTGCCCTTACCCATTCGCGTTTCGAGCGGAATGGACGTAATCGGCTTTTGGGGGAATATCCGAATATACAGGCGGCCTTCGCCGCGGAGGTACTGCTGCGCCGCGATACGGCCGGCTTCAATCGTCGCCGCGCTGATCCAGCCACCTTGCGTGGTCTGCAGGCCAAACTGGCCAAAAACCACCCGGTTGCCGCGCGTGGCGTTACCTCTTATACGACCTCTTTGGGCCTTTCGGTGCTTGACCCGTTTGGGCATCAACGCCATCGCTGCTGTCCTCGAAATACATGCCTTGATTGATCCACACTTGAACCCCGATGTGTCCCTGCGCGGTCTTGGCTTCAGTAAAACCGTAATCGATTTTCGCACGCAGGGTCGACAACGGGATCGATCCGGCGCTTTGCTTCTCACAACGGGCCATTTCGGCCCCACCCAACCGGCCGGCGAGTTGGATTTTGATTCCCTTCGCGCCGGCGTCCATGCTGGCCTCCATCGCCCGCTTCATCGTGCGACGAAAGCTGGCCCGACGCGACAACTGATCGGCGATTTCTTCCGCCACCAGTTGCGCCTGGATTTCGGCCTTGGTGATTTCCTCAATCTTGATATTGATGCGGCGACCCACCAGGTTCTGCAATTCTTCTTGCAGCAACTCCACTTCCTGGCCCTTGCGACCGATGATGATACCGGGCCGAGCCGAGAACAGGATCACTTTTACCTCGTCGCGGGTCCGCTCGATCTCGATCTTGTCGATCGCGGGATACTTGAGCCGGCCCTGCGCGTCTTTCTTGCTCTTGATATACCGGCGGATCTTCTGATCCTCGACCAGCAATTCGGCGAACTCTTGTTTGCTGGCGTACCAACGGCTTTTCCAGCCCACCATGATGCCGGTGCGGAAGCCGACGGGATTGACCTTTTGACCCATGGATCCAACTCTCAGGAACGTTTTGTTCGTTGATTCGCTGCTTCTGGTTTTCGCTAAATGACGACTTCGCGACGCCTGACTCTCATCAGTCGGCTTGCCGATTTCGATTTACGTCGACGACGCCTCTTCCGGATGACCCACAGCCACACGGATGTGGCTGGTTCGCTTCTTGATCATAAACGCCATGCCGCGAGCCCGGGGCCGCACGCGTTTGAACATCGGACCGCCATCCACGCGGCAATCGGTCACTACCATGCGGCCAATGCCCGTCGCCCGCTGCTCCTCGGCATTCCCCAAAGCGCTGCGCAACACCTTTTCGAGCATCCGGGCACCGCGATGCGGTTGGAACTCGAGTATCGACAGAGCCTGATCGGCACGCTTCCCCCGAATCAAGTCGGCCAGGTGGCGCACCTTGCGGGGGCTGATTCGGGCAAATCGGTAGGTTGCGTGGTAAGCCATCGAACGAAATTCTCCTCTACGACCGGAGCCGCTACGCCTCAACGTGCCCGCGAGGGCTTCGCCATGGCGGGGCCGCCGGGCCGCGTTACTTCTTGCCGCCCTTGCCACCGTGACCGCGGAAGGTCCGTGTGGGGGCGAATTCACCTAACTTATGCCCGACCATTTCTTCGGTTACGTACACCTTCATGTGGATCTTGCCGTTGTGGACCATAAAGGTATGGCCGACAAACTCGGGAATGATGGTGCAGGCCCTGGCCCAGGTCTTAATGGCTTCTTTGGTGCCGGCATCGTTCTGTCGCTCCACCTTGAGATAGAGCTTCGGATCGACAAACGGCCCCTTCTTTAACGAACGTCCCATGGCTGCTCACTCCCGATTCCGGAAGTCCAATGCTGTCTAAATGCTTTAGTTTGGCTGCCGGGCCAGTCGTGGCGTTTGCCTCGGACTGGGCTCGGCTCCCGTAAATTTCGATATTGTGGATCGTTACTTGTTCAACTTGAGCAAACCGTACCGCCGCGACCGGCGCCGCCGTACGATGGCCGCATTGGACGGCTTGCGACGCTTCCGCGTGCCGCCGCCCTTGGCGCTCTTGCCCTGCGGGCTGACCGGATGACGCCCCCCCTTGGTGCGTCCTTCACCACCACCGTGAGGATGGTCGATGGGGTTCATGGCAGTACCGCGAACGTGTGGCCGCCAACCCAGCCAGCGTTTGCGACCGGCCTTGCCCAACTGGATGTTCATGTGCTCGCTGTTGCCCATCTGCCCAATGGTTGCCCGGCATGCGGACGCCACGCGGCGAATTTCGCCGCTGGGCAGGGTGATCTGCACCCAATCGGCATCTCGAGCAGCCAACGTGGCACTAACGCCGGCCGAACGGCAGAGCACGCCGCCGCGACCGGGAATCAATTCAATGTTGTGAATCGCCGACCCCAGCGGAATGTTTTGCATCGGCAGGCAATTGCCTACCTGCGGGGCGGCCTTGGGGCCCGATTCGACCACGTCGCCGGCCTTCAAGCCCTCGGGGGCCAGAATATACCGCTTCTCGCCATCGACATAAAACAGCAGGGCAATTCGGGCACTGCGATTGGGATCATACTGGATCGACGCCACCTTCGCCGGCACGCCATCCTTGTTGCGGCGGAAATCGATCAGGCGGTACTGGCGTTTGTGCCCGCCACCTCGATGCCGAGCCGTGATTTTTCCCTGGTTGTTGCGCCCCCCAGTCTTCCGCTTGGGGCGCAACAACGACTTTTCGGGCTTAGCGCCTGTGGTCAATTCGGCGAAGTCGCTAACGCTTGCGCCGCGTCGACCTGGCGTTGTTGGGTTGTATCGCCTGATGCCCATGGTTAAGTCTTTCTTGCGTAACCGTCGTGTTCGGGAGTCTTGGACCAGGCGAACGGCCGAATTGTCGTGCCTAGCCAGCTAGTTCGTTGTTCGCTGCCCATCGGAGCCCGTCACCAAAGGTGGCAGGGCGATGAGCCTGCGGTTTAGAAGAAATCGATCCGATCATCGCCGTGCAGGGTAACCACGGCCTTTTTCCAGGTTCGGGTGCTGCCTTGGCGAAACCGCGTCCGGCGGGGCTTGCCGCGGCGGTTTTGCGTATTCACGCTGAGCACGCGAACGTTGAACAGTTCCTCGACCGCCCGCCGGACATCGTCCTTCGACGCCAGCGTGTTGATCTCAAACGCGTAGGCATTGTGGCGGCTGGAACGGTGCATGCCCTTTTCCGTCACCAGCGGACGCAACAGCACCTGATGCGGCTCAAGCATCACGCCAGCAGTGGCAGGGGGTTTTGATATCTGAACCATTGCTTCAATCTTTCTTGCTTCGATCTCTTGGTCTCACCAGCGACCGACCATGCCTGGAGCGAGTCGATGCCGCGACTCAGGCTTCGGCATCGCCTTCCGGATCGGCCTTGGCACTGGCTGCGGCCTTCTCGCGCAGCCACTC